>Ga0187819_10000123_pt1 | contig 35041 bp, 29 predicted proteins | sample NC_wetland_sal_i_15_FD_132411 | JGI IMG/M metagenome (GOLD analysis project Ga0187819, IMG submission 132411) | Wetland sediment microbial communities from Neuse River Estuary, North Carolina, USA - SO4_4 | ecosystem: Environmental > Aquatic > Freshwater > Wetlands > Sediment | place: USA... | reverse complement strand
GGCGTGTACCGGCCGACGCGGAGCAGCCGCGCCACCGACGTCGCGGCCATCGGCCTTTTGGTTATTGCCGGCGTGATTGTCGCGCTGTTGCCGGCGGGTAAGCTAGTAGCCTTCGGCGGCAGCTTCATCGTCGACAACTTCGCGCGTTTTCTGAAAATCTTGGCGCTGTTCGGCTCGGCCGTCGCCATCGCCATGTCGCTTGATTATCTCGCCCACGAAAAGCAGCAAAAGTTCGAATATTCCGTCCTCGTCCTGCTTTCGACCCTCGGCATGCTGATGCTGATTTCGGCAGCCGATCTCATCGCGCTCTATCTCGGCCTCGAATTGATGAGCCTGCCGCTTTACGTGGTGGCGGCAAGTCATCGCGATTCACTGCGATCGACGGAAGCGGGGCTGAAATATTTCGTTCTCGGCGCGCTGTCCTCGGGCATGCTGCTTTACGGCGCATCGCTGATTTACGGCTTCACCGGAACCGTCAGCTTCGCTGGTATCGCGCAGGCGGCAGGGCAGGGCGGGATCGGACTGATCTTCGGCATCGTATTTCTGTTTGCCGGCTTCTGCTTCAAAGTCTCGGCGGTGCCGTTCCACATGTGGACGCCGGACGTCTATGAAGGCGCGCCGACGCCGGTGACGGCATTCTTTGCTGCGGCACCCAAAGTGGCCGGCATCGCCATGTTCGTTCGCGTTGCGGTGATGGCGTTCCCGGGCATCACCTCGCAATGGCAGCAGATTGTCGTGTTTGTTTCGATTGCCTCGATGGCGCTGGGTTCGTTCGCCGCGATTGGGCAGCGCAATTTCAAACGGCTGATGGCCTATTCGTCGATCGGGCATATGGGTTTTGCTCTGGTCGGCTTGGCTGCCGGGACCAGCGAAGGTGTCCAGGGCGTGCTCATTTATATCGCCATTTACGTCACCATGACGCTCGGCGTGTTTGCCGTGATCCTGTCGATGCGGCGGACCACCGGCATGGTGGAATCCATCGATCAGGTTGCCGGGCTGGCGCGCACCCACCCGACTATGGCGTTCTTTTTGGCGATGCTGTTGTTCTCGATGGCCGGCGTGCCGCCGCTCGCCGGGTTTTTCGCCAAGTTCTATGTCTTTCTCGCCGCCATCAAAGCGGGCTTGTATCTGCTCGCGGTACTCGGCGTGGTGACCAGCGTCGTTGGCGCTTATTATTATCTCGCCATCGTCAAGCTGATGTATTTCGACGAACCGGTCGGGAAGTTCGAGCAAATGCCCTATGAGCTGCGCGTGGTGCTGGCGATTTGCGGCTTGTTCAACATTTTGTTCTTCCTGTATCCAGCGCCGCTGGTCGGCATAGCCAGCGCCGCCGCGCATTCCTTATTCTGATGCAGCTTGATCCCATTGCGGTCAATGCCGGGCTGCGGCTCGAGAGCCTTGGAACCACAGCATCAACCAATGCCGAGGCGCGCTTAAGGGCGCAGCACGGCGAAAGCGGGCCGCTCTGGATCACCGCGACGGCGCAAACGCAAGGGCGCGGGCGTCACGGTCGTACCTGGATTTCGCCGCCGGGAAATCTCTATGCGAGTCTGTTGCTCCGCGATCCTTCGCCGTTCGAATACGCGCCGCAACTTACTTTCGTCGCTGCGCTGGCGCTGCGCGACGCCGTCGCGCTCGAAGCAAAGACACTTGTGCCGCAGTTGAAATTCAAATGGCCGAACGATCTATTGCTCGACGGGCGCAAATGCGCGGGCATTCTCATCGAGGGCGAAGCGACCCCTGACGGTGAAGCGGGAAAACGCTTCGTGGTCGTCATCGGCATCGGCGTCAATTGCAGCAGTCATCCGCCCATGGGGGACGGCAGCGCCGGTTTCCCGGCAGCCGACTTACAGGCGCATGGTGCGGTGATCACACCAGAGCAATTGTTTGCGCGGCTGTCCGCCACAATGTGCCGCCGTATCGCGCAGTGGGATCGTGGCCGCGGCTTCCCCGCCATTCTGGGCGATTGGCTGGCCCATGCGCGCGGCATCGGCGAGCCGATTGCGGTGCGCAATGGCGATGCCGAAATGCAAGGCCGTTTCGTCGGTCTCGATCATTCGGGCCGGCTGGTGCTCGAGCGGCCGGACGGCGGCATTACCAAAATTGCAGCCGGCGACGTGTTCCCCTTCACCGTGCGCGGCCAAGGGCGCCCGCTCGGCCGGCCGGGCTCAATCCATGGCGCATAACGAACTCGTATTCGCTAGCTTGGGCGGCATCGGCGAGATCGGGATGAACCTCTCGATCTACGGCTTCGGCGATGATCGGCGGCGGCAGTGGATCATCGTCGATTGCGGCGTGTCATTTGCTTCGGAAGAGCATCTCCCTGGCGTCGATCTCATCCTGCCCGATATCCGCTATCTGATCGAAGAGCGCAGAAACATCCTGGCGCTGGTGCTCACCCATGGCCACGAGGACCATATGGGCGCGCTGATCGATCTGTGGCCGCGGCTAAAAGTGCCGATCCATGCCACGCCATTTACGGCGGCTCTGTTCGAGGCGCGGCGGGCTTCCGAGCCCGGCGCGCCGGAAATTCCGATGCAGGTCGTGCCGGTCGGCGGACATTTGTCGATCGGCCCCTTTGCCATCGATTTCATCAATGTCGCCCATTCGATTCCGGAATCGAATGCGCTTGCGATCCGCACTCCGGTCGGAACGGTGCTGCACACCGGCGACTGGAAAATCGATCCGACTCCCTTGATCGGCGGCCCCACCGACGCCGCCAAACTGTCGGCGCTCGGCGACGAAGGCGTGCTGGCGCTCGTCGGCGATTCCACCAATGCAGTCCGCGACGGCCGATCGCCGTCGGAATCAGACGTGGCTAAAACGCTCGCCGACCTCATCCGCACCGCGCCGCGCCGGGTCGCGGTGACGACATTTGCCTCCCATGTCGGCCGTTTGCGCGCCGTGGCCGATGCCGCACGCACCGCGGACCGCGAAGTCGTGGTGGTCGGCCGCGCCATGGAGCGGGTCGTCCAAGTTGCGCGCGAGACCGGTTATCTCGACGGCGTACCGGAGTTTCGCGGCGTCGAAAGTTTCGGCTATTTGCCGCCGGAGAAGGTCGTTGCGCTTTGCACCGGCAGCCAGGGCGAGCCACGCGCGGCGCTGGCGCGCATTGCCGAAGATGAACATCCTGACGTTGCGCTGTCGCGCGGCGATCGGGTGATTTTCTCGGCGCGTCCGATCCCGGGCAATGAAAAAGCGATCGCGCGCGTGATCAATGGCCTGGTGGCGCAAGGGGTCGAAGTCATTACCGACCGCACTCACCTGGTCCATGTCTCGGGTCATCCCAGGCGCGACGAACTACGTGACATGATCGGCTGGGTACGGCCGAAGATCCTGATCCCCGCCCATGGCGAGGCCCTCCATCTCGCCGAACATGCGGAGCTCGCTCGCCGTGCCGGCGTGCCGCAAGTCTTGGTTTGCCGCAACGGCGATCTCGTCCGCTTGGCGCCGGGTGCGGCCGAAATCGTCGACGAGCTTCCCTCCGGCCGCCTGTACAAGGACGGTGCGCTGGTGATTGAGGCCGAGGCACACACCATCGCCGCGCGCCGCCGGCTCAGTTTCTCCGGCATTGTCACGGTCGCGATCGCGATCAACGACAAGGGCGCGCTCGTGACTTACCCCGAGGTTGAGCTCATCGGGCTGCCGGAAACCGATGCCGCCGGTACGCCGTTGCTGGAGGTCGCGGGCCGTGCCGTCGAGGAGACATTCGAGACGTTGCCGAAGGCGCGCCGCCGCGATCCGGACGAAGTGGCCGAGAGTTTACGCCGTGCCGTGCGGGCCGCCATCGCGGAGCGTTGGGGCAAAAAGCCGATTTGCCATGTGCACGTGCTCGTCGTGTAGGATGGAACGCGCCGCGCGGATTTGAGGCGCAAAGGGAATAAGGATTTGATCGGTCGGCTCAATCACGTTGCCATTGCCGTGCGCGAACTTGGCAAGGCCGCCGCGATCTACCGCGACGTGCTCGGGGCAGAAGTCTCACCCGCAGTGCCGCAGCCTGACCACGGCGTGACCACCGTGTTCGTCACGCTGCCCAACACCAAGATCGAACTGCTCGAGCCGCTTGGGGACGCGTCGCCGATCGCAAAGTTCCTGGAGCGGAATCCCGACGGCGCTATCCACCACATCTGCTACGAAGTTGAGGATATTCGCGCGGCGCGCGACGCGCTCAAAGCCGGCGGCGCTCGGGTACTGGGCGATGGCGAGCCCAAAATCGGGGCACATGGCAAGCCGGTGCTGTTTCTCAATCCCAAAGACTTTGCCGGCACGCTGGTCGAACTCGAACAGGCCTGAAATGCCGGTCGCCACCGCACTCGCGATCTTCTTCCTGATCTGGTGGGTGGTGCTGTTTGCGGTACTGCCCTGGGGCATTAGGAGCCAGCACGAAGGGGACGATATAGCGCCGGGCACCGATCCCGGCGCCCCGAGCAAGGCGCGGGTTGGATGGAAGCTCATCTGGACGACTGTGGTTGCGGCCGTGATCTATGCCGTCGGCTACGTCGTTTATGCGGAGCATTGGGTGACGGTCGATGGCCTTGCAAGCGTCTTTGTTAAATCACATTGAAACAATGTGTTATGTTAAATCATTGAAAGATTAGACGATCTGAAAAAGGGTGCTTGAGGCAAAGAAAAAGCAGGGCCGTTGCCCTGCTTCGAGGATCCTTGGAAACCCGGACTCCGCTTGTTCTCTATCGAGGCGCGGCTGGCGACACTTTGGGTCGCGGGTGGTCCTCCCGAGACTTGGACCTATGTTTTTGGACCTATAAAAAACCCGGCCACTTTGCCCGCGGTGTTTCGCAACCAACTGGACCGGACGCTCCTTCCTAATTGATGTCGGGGCGCTTGTCATCAGATTGGCGCACAGAAAGACGGCCCCAATCCTTCAGGCGGTTAAGGGCGCGGAACCCTTGTCTTTTCAGCCGGCTTGCGGCTTGTGTGCGTGGCGCGATACCAAAACACCGAGAATTCATGCGCCGCTCCCGCTACTTCCTGCCGATTTTACGTGAAACGCCGAAAGAAGCGGAGATCGCTTCGCACCGGCTGATGCTGCGCGCCGGCATGATGCGCCAGGAGGCGGCCGGCATATATGCCTTTCTGCCGCTCGGCTTTCGGGCGCTACAGAAGATTTGCGCCATTACGCGCGAAGAACAGGACCGCTCGGGCGCCGTGGAACTGTTGATGCCGACCATCCAGCCCGCCGAGCTGTGGCGGGAGAGCGGGCGTTACGAGGCCTACGGCAAGGAGATGCTGCGCATCCGCGACCGCCATGAGCGCGAAATGCTCTACGGTCCGACCAACGAGGAAATGATCACCGAGATGTTCCGCAGCTATGTGCGGTCATACAAAGATTTGCCGCTCAATCTCTATCACATCCAGTGGAAATTCCGCGACGAGGTGCGACCGCGGTTCGGGCTGATGCGCGGGCGCGAATTCCTGATGAAGGACGCTTATTCCTTCGACCTCGACTTCGAAGGCGCCAAGCACTCCTATAACCGCATGTTTGTCGCTTATCTGCGCACCTTCGCCCGCATGGGTCTGCGGTCAATTCCGATGGTGGCCGAAAGCGGACCGATCGGCGGCAACCTCTCGCATGAGTTCATTATTCTCGCCGAGACCGGTGAGAGCGAGGTGTTTTGCCACAGCGATTATCTCGATTTCGAAGTGCCGGGCGCCGATGTGGATTTCAACGATGTCGCCGGCCTACAGGCGATCGTGGACAAATGGACCTCGCTCTACGCGGCAACCTCGGAAAAACACGATGCTGCGGCCTTCGCCAAGCTTTCGGGCAAGGGCATTTCCGCCCGCGGCATCGAGGTGGGCCACATTTTTTATTTCGGGACGAAGTATTCGGAGCCGATGAAGGCGGTGGTTACTGGGCCTGACGGCATCGAACGTCCGGTCCATATGGGCTCCTACGGGATCGGCCCGAGCCGCCTCGTCGCCGCCATCGTCGAAGCCTTCCACGACGAGGCCGGCATCAAATGGCCGGAACCGGTGGCGCCGTTCCGCGCGACTATCCTCAACCTCAAACAAGGCGGCAGCGACACCGACGCTGCTTGCGAGCGGCTCTATGCCGCGCTGACCGCCAAGGGCGTGGACACGCTTTATGACGATCTCGACGAGCGGCCTGGAGCAAAATTCGCAACCGCGGACCTGATCGGCATTCCGTGGCAGATTTTGGTGGGCCCGCGCGGCCTTGCCGAAGGCAAAGTCGAAATAAAACACCGCGCCGACGGAAAAAGGGAACTGTTATCCCCAGCCGATGCGGTGGCGCGCCTTGTCGCATGAAACTGTGCGTGGCGCGGTTTTGACGCGATTTTCTGCGGCTTGAAACCGCCAGAATCGTGTGAAACTCGGAGCATTCACGGGGAACGCATCTCGATGGCCGAGCCGACCGGCACCCATCCCTTTGCGCCATTCGAATGGATGCTGTCGCTGCGCTACCTAAGAGCGCGGCGGCGGGAAGGCTTTATTTCCGTGATCGCCGGGTTTTCCTTCATCGGTATCATGCTCGGCGTGGCGACGCTGATCATTGTGATGGCGGTGATGAACGGCTTCCGCCAGGAACTCCTATCCAAAATCCTCGGACTGAACGGCCATCTGTTGATCCAGCCGCTCGAATCCCCGCTCACCGATTATGCCGCGGTCGCCGATCGCATATCCAAGGTCGACGGCATCTATCTCGCCGCGCCGCTGGTCGAAGGCCAAGCGCTCGCGTCGTCGCCGTTCAACGCGTCCGGCGTGGTGGTGCGCGGCATGCTCGGCGCCGACCTGTCGAAGCTGTCGCAAATCTCCCACAATATCAAACAAGGCACGCTGGACGGTTTCGATAATGGCCAGGGCCTGGTCATCGGCGTCCGCCTCGCCGAGCAGCTTTCGGTGCGGGCCGGCGACAATATTACGCTCGTTTCGCCGCGCGGCGCGGTGACGCCGATGGGCACGACGCCGCGCATCAAGGCCTACAAGATCGCCGCGGTGTTCGAGATCGGCATGTCGGAATACGATTCCGCTTTCGTATTCATGCCGCTGACCGAGGCGCAGGCCTATTTCAATCGCGCCGGCGACGTTACCGCGATCGAGATCTATACCGACGATCCGGATCGCATCGACCGCTTTCGCCAATCGGTCACCGACGCCGCCGCGCGCCCGATCTACATGATCGATTGGCGGCAGCGCAACGCCACCTTCTTCAATGCGCTTCAGGTCGAGCGCAATGTGATGTTCCTAATCCTCACGCTGATCGTGCTGGTGGCGGCGCTCAATATCGTCTCCGGCCTGATCATGCTGGTGAAGGACAAAGGGAGCGATATCGCGATCTTGCGCACAATGGGCGCGACCCAAGGCGCGATGATGCGGGTGTTTCTCATCACCGGCGCCTCGATCGGGGTGGTCGGCACCTTTGTCGGCTTCCTGCTCGGCACCATCGTCTGCCTCAACATCGAGGAAATCCGCCGCTTCTTGTCGTGGCTGACCAATACCCAGTTGTTTCCTCCGGAGCTTTATTTCCTGTCGAAACTCCCGGCCGACATGAATTTGAGGGAAACTTTGGCTGTCCTGGTGATGGCGCTCGGCCTATCATTGCTGGCGACGCTGTATCCGTCTTGGCGAGCGGCGCGGCTCGATCCCGTCGAAGCGTTGCGCTACGAGTGACGCGAGGCGCGATGGATGACACCACCACCATACGCGAACCGATGACCGCGTCGGCAGACAGCGCAGATCATCCGCTCGTCTTCCTGCGCGGCATCAGCCGGCAATTCCATCAGGGCGATTCAACATTGGACGTGCTCAGGGGCGCCGAGCTCGCGGTCTGGCCCGGTCAGTCGGTTGCGCTGGTAGCGCCGTCGGGCGCCGGCAAATCGACGCTTCTGCACATTGCCGGCTTGCTCGAACAGCCGGACGCCGGCGAAGTCTATATCGATGCGGTGGCGACCTCGCATTTGTCCGATATTGCCCGCACCCGGATCAGGCGGACCGGCATCGGCTTTGTCTATCAATTCCACCATCTATTGCCGGAGTTTTCGGCGTTGGAAAACGTCCTCCTGCCGCAGATGATCCGCGGGCTGCCGCGCAGCGAAGCGACCAACCGCGCCATCGAACTGTTGAGCTATCTCGGTCTCAAAGAGCGCCTGATGCATCGGCCGGCGGAGCTCTCCGGAGGCGAACAGCAGCGCGTTGCGATTGCGCGCGCGGTCGCCAATGCGCCGCGCATTCTGCTCGCCGACGAGCCAACCGGTAATCTCGACGTGCACACGGCGGACCACGTCTTCGGCACGCTCAATCAGCTGGTGCGGGCCTCGGGTCTCGCCGCCATCATCGCGACGCATAACCTCGATATCGCGGCGCAGATGGATCGCCGCGTCACGCTGCGCGACGGGCAGGTGGTCGAACTGTCGTAAAGCAGCTCGTCGCTTCAGTACGGATAGGCGCGCTGGCGCCGGTGCCGGCCCGATGGCGGCACATACATCGTGTTGGGCCCGCAAGAGCCGCCGACGCCGCTGATCGTCGCCAGGCATTGCTCATAGGTGCTGAACCCGCAATTGGTCGCGCCGCCGAAGCGACCATCGTAAAAAGCGCACCATGGACGGTTTTGCGCCTGAGCAGGCGTGACGATCGCAGCGGTGACGCACAGGACGCCAAAGAGAGAAAGTGCGGCTTTCATGGTCATTCCTTTCGCATCACTCTCAGCCGAGCAACGTCCAATCGTCAATTGAGTTCATCGTGCGCGGGTGTGAAATTTTCACACGTCAATTCTACCTCGCCGTGGGTTTCGAGAACGGCGGGTTGCAGCAAGTAGCGGATGAAGTGGCGGCAGCCGCCTGAATTAGAATTTTCCAAACGGCGGCCGCTTCGTTGAAGTCGCAGCGGTATGCCGCGAGGCGTCAGTAGCAGGGAGCGCACCAGCAACGGAAAGGCCCGCAACGGCGGGTCGTTCCAGGCGGACAATAAGGCCCAAAGCCACGACAGGCGGCCTGCCGCACGATCGGCGTGGCGTTTTGCATTTGCGCATGCAGTCCCGCAGCGCCGCGTGTTTGAATTTGCGCGCTTGCCGCAATGACAGACGCGGCGAGCACGAGCGCCGCGGTGATCCATGCGGCCGTCCATAACGTGAGCATTCGCATCAGGTCCTCCTGCGCAAAGCGACCGAACCGAGCGGCGCTGCACCGAGGCAAAGCCGTGGTTCGGTCGGAAGCCCTTCGCCCAGGTCGAGCATGAATTATCGGCGGGCGGCCCGCAACCGATCAATCTGACGATCAATCTGAAAATTCGTCGACAGGCTGCTGCGCAATTCTTCGACCGTGTAGGGCTTCGCGAGCGTTGCGGAGCCCGGCACGAAACGCGCTTTCATTCCATCGGTGATCGCTCGCCCGGTCGTATAAAGCACCCGCAGCTGCGGGCGTAGTTTGACCGCCGCCTTTGCCAATTCGACGCCGGCGTGAACGTCGCCTTTAAGGTCAAGATCCGTGAACAAGAGATCGATTGCCGGCGAGCGCCGCAGAAGTGCGAGCGCGCCAGCCGGCGTGTCGGCCGAGAGCACCTCGTGCCCTTGTTCTTCCAAATAGGATTCAGCCAGGACGCGGACCTGATCCTCATCTTCGACAACCAGAACGATCGCCATGCGCGAACCCTTAGTTATGTCAAATGACGCGCACGCGGCGGGTTCCCGACCCTGCCGGAATAGGTCCAATGCAATCGAAAATGTGTGTGGCGCTCGCGCACACTGGGGCGCACACGGGGCGCATCCGGCGCGCGTTGGGCGCGTTAAGTTCCGGTTAACCGGATCCCCTGCCGCGGATGGGGAAAGTGGTCGCGCTTGACCGTGAACAATAAGGGAACTATGTTCTCTTTACGTTCTCAGATCGTAGGGTGCAATCATGATCCGGTCAGTCTTGGAAGAAGCGGTCGCGCTGGCCTCTTTGAGCCTGTTTCTCGCCACCGTAGCGGTATGGGCGCAGGTGCTTGGGATGCTCTAGCGCGCGGCCGCGTCGGTAGCGCGCTTCGGCTGGCGGTCGCAAACGGCGCGCAATGGCGCGTCGCTGCGCCCAGGCTCGCACCGCAGCAGACTAAAGTGGGCATATTGGGGAAAACCCGTTGCCTATGAGCGTATCGCGTGCGTGGCGATGGACAGCGTCGTTTCCAATCCCGCATGGTTGATCGGGCGAGAATCGCAGTCGCCCTTCTAATCATGCGCGAGGCGTTTTTCGAAAAGCAGGGCGCTTGGCCCCCAAAGACTTGGCCCCCAAAGACTTGGCCCCAAGACTTGGCCCCACGACTTGGCCCCACGGACGCCATTTGATGCCAGCTGAACCCACTTTCGTGCATCTGCACGTTCACTCCTCCTACTCGCTGCTCGAAGGCGCCTTGACGATTGCGCGCCTAGCCGAGCTCGCAAAGAACGACCGGCAGCCGGCGCTCGCCTTGACCGATACCGACAATATGTTCGGCGCACTGGAATTCTCGGAAAAGCTCGCAAGCTCCGGGATTCAGCCGATCATCGGTTGCGCTATGGCGGTCGATTTTGGCGACATCGAAAACCGCAACGTCGAACACAATTGGCCGCGCCTTGTCTTGCTTGCCGCCGACGAGAGCGGCTACCGCAGCCTGATGCGGCTGTGTTCGCGCGCTTATCTTGAGACCGCAGCTCAGGAGCGGCCGCACATCAAAGCATCTTGGCTCGATGAAACGAGTGACGGCTTGATCGCGCTTTCCGGCGGCCCCAACGGTCCGCTCGACGGCGCGATCGTTGCCGGGCAGCATCCAGTCGCGTTGTCGCGTTGCCAGCTGCTGCAACGGCTGTTCGGCGATCGCCTCTACATTGAATTGCAGCGCCACGGCATGGCGGGCGAGCGGCTCGCCGAGCCGCAGCTGATCGATCTCGCTTATGCCCGCGGTCTGCCGCTCGTCGCCGCCAACGAAGCCTTCTTCGCCACCCGCGACGATTACGAGGCCCACGATGCGCTCCTTTGCATTGCCGAGGGCAAGCTCGTGGCCGACGGCGAGCGCCGTCAGCTCACGCCTGAGCATCGTTTCAAGACCCGCGCCGAGATGGCCGCCTTGTTCGCCGATTTGCCGGAGGCGCTCGCCACCACAATCGAAATCGCGCAACGCTGCGTGTTTCGTCCGCACACCCAGGCGCCCATCCTGCCGCGCTTCGCCGCTGGCCGAAACGATCGCGGCGGCGTGGCGGGCGAACCGGACTCGCAGACGCAGCAGGCGGAGGAAGCGGCCGAGGCTCAAGAACTGCGCCGGGCGGCGCGCGAAGGCTTGGAGCGGCGACTGCAGCGCTACGGCACCGCGCCAAGCCATAGTGTCGAGGATTACAACGAGCGGCTTGAATTCGAGCTCGGCGTCATCGTCGACATGCATTACGCCGGCTATTTTCTGATCGTCGCCGATTTCATCCAATGGGCGAAGGCGCAAGACATTCCGGTCGGTCCCGGGCGCGGCTCGGGCGCGGGCTCGCTGGTCGCTTACGCGCTTACCATCACCGACCTCGATCCGATCCGCTTCGGTCTCCTGTTCGAGCGCTTCCTCAATCCGGAGCGCATTTCGATGCCGGATTTCGACGTCGACTTCGGCCAGCACCGGCGCGACCAGGTCATCCGCTACGTGCAGGAGAAATACGGGCGCGACCAGGTCGCGCAGATCATCACCTTCGGCACGCTGCAAGCGCGCGGCGTCTTGCGCGACGTCGGCCGGGTGTTGCAGATGCCTTACGGCCAGGTCGATCGCTTGTGCAAGCTTGTGCCGCAAAATCCGGCGAATCCGATTTCACTCGGCCGCGCCATCGAAGACGAGCCGCGATTACAAACCGAACGGGATCGCGACCCGGTGACGCGCCGGGCCTTCGACATCGCGCAAAAGCTTGAAGGTCTCACCCGGCACGCCTCCACCCACGCCGCCGGCATCGTGATCGGCGACCGGCCGCTCACCGAACTGGTGCCGCTCTATCGCGATCCGAAATCGCTGATGCCGGTGACCCAATTCAATATGAAATGGGTGGAGCCTGCCGGGCTGGTGAAATTCGATTTCCTCGGTCTCAAAACGCTCACCGTGCTCGATCGTGCCGTTAAGCTCGTGGGTCGGCGCGGCATTGAGATCGATCTATCCAATCTGCCGCTGGACGACGCCCAAACCTATCAGATGCTGGCACGCGGCGAGACGGTCGGCGTGTTCCAGGTGGAAAGCGCCGGCATGCGGCGCGCACTCATCGACATGCGCCCCGACCGATTCGAGGATCTGATTGTGCTTGTGGCGCTGTATCGCCCAGGCCCAATGGCGAACATTCCGACGTATTGCGCGCGCAAGCTCGGCCACGAGCGCACTGATTATTTGCATCCCAAGCTCGAGCCTATCCTGAGGGCGACCTACGGGATCATTACCTATCAGGAGCAGGTGCAGCAGATCGCGCGCGATCTGGCCGGCTACAGTCTGGGCAAGGCCGACATTCTGCGCCGCGCCATGGGCAAGAAAGACAGGAAGGAGATGGCGGCGCAACGCGACAGTTTCGTCGCTGGCGCAGTCGCGCGCAGTATCGGACGCGCCGACGCGGAAGCCACTTTCGATACGTGTGCGAAATTCGCGGAATACGGTTTCAACAAGTCGCATTCGGCGCCGTATGCGCTGCTCACGTATCAGACCGCCTATATGAAGGCGAATTACCCGGTCGAGTTCATGGCCGCTTCCATGACACTCGAAATGGGCAATACCGACAAGCTCGCCGAATTTCGCGATGAGGCCGAGCGGCTCGGCATCAAGGTCGAGCCGCCCTCGGTCAACCGCTCCGACGTCGAATTCGAGGTCGAGGGCCACACCATCCATTACGCCTTGGCCGCCTTGCGCGGCGTCGGCCGGCAAGCAGTCGAAAGCATCGTTGCGGCGCGCGGTGAGCGGGGCTTCACCGACCTTTCCGATTTCGGCCGCCGCATCAACCCGCGCGCCGTCAACAAGCGGGTGCTGGAAAGCCTCGCGGCCGCCGGCGCGTTCGATTGCATCGAAGGAAACCGCGCCCGCGCCCATGCGGCGGTGGATGCGCTCTTGGCGACCGCGCAGCGCACGCAAGACGACACCGCGCGCGGCCAATCGGAGCTTTTTGCCGGCGCCGCAGCGCATTCTTCCATCGCCGTGCCGGCGCTTGAGCCATGGTTGCCGGCGGAGCGCTTGCAACGCGAATATGAAGCGGTCGGTTTCTTTTTGAGCGGACATCCGCTCGACGATTATGCGGCGGCGCTCAAGCGGCTCCGCGTGCAGTCATGGGCGGAATTCGCGCGCGCGGTCAAAGCGGGGGTCGGCGCCGGCCGCGTCGCCGGCACCGTGGTGTCGCGCACCGAGCGGCGCACCAAGAGTGGCAGCAAGATGGGCATTATCGGCCTCTCGGACCCGAGCGGGCACTACGAGGCGGTGCTGTTTGCGGAAGGGCTCGCGCAATATCGCGATCTCTTAGAGCCGGGCACCGCCGTGCTTTTGTTCCTCACCGCCGAAGTGCAGGGCGACGAAGTGCGCGCGCGCATTCAATCGGTCGAGCCGCTCGACGAGGCGGCGGCGAGAATGCAGCGCGGCTTGCGCGTCTTTCTGCGCGACCCCGCGCCGCTCGCCGGCGTGGCGCGCCGTCTCGAAGCCTCGCAGAAGGGTGGAAACGGCAACGGCGCCGAGGCCGCCGACGGCGAGGTCAGCATGGTGCTGCTGTTGGGAAACGGCAGCGAGGTCGAGGTCAAGCTGCCGGGGCGGTTTAAGGTCTCGCCGCAGATCGCAGGCGCGATCAAGGCCGTTTCCGGCGTCGTCACCGTGGAGGCGCTGTAGCGTCGGTCTCCGTGGCGTAGGCCTTTGTTACACCGGTTTTTCGAGCATCAGACCACGCCAGCATTGTTGCGCCCGCGCCGCACTGCCTATATAAGCCCGGCCTAACTTCACACGCGGACCTTGGCTCTTAGCCGTCCGGTGTCCGGTCCAAAAGGCCGGACTCGCGGTCCGCGGCGGATCAACCGGAGAACATCCTATGGCGCTGCCAGATTTCAGCATGCGCCAGCTGTTGGAAGCTGGCGTGCATTTCGGCCATCAGTCCCATCGTTGGAACCCGAAGATGTCGGAATACATCTTCGGCACCCGCAACAACATCCACATCATCGATCTGACTCTGTCGGTGCCGATGATGCATCGCGCGCTGCAGGCGATCAGCGACACGGTTGCGCAAGGCGGGCGCATCCTCTTTGTCGGCACCAAACGTCAGGCCCAGGACGCCATCGCCGAGGCCGCCAAGCGGTCGGCGCAATATTACGTCAATTCACGCTGGCTCGGCGGTACGCTGACCAACTGGAAGACCGTGTCGAATTCGATCAAGCGGCTACGCACGCTTGAGGAAATGCTCAGCTCGAACGAAGCGCAAGGCTACACCAAGAAGGAGCGCCTGACGCTGCAGCGCGAGCGCGACAAGCTCGATCGGGCGCTCGGCGGCATCAAGGACATGGGCGGCCTTCCCGATCTCGTCTTTGTCATCGACACCAACAAGGAAGACATCGCGATCAAAGAGGCGCGGCGGCTCAACGTTCCGGTCGCCGCCATCGTCGACACCAATTGCGATCCGGACGGCATCACTTTTGTCGTTCCCGGCAATGACGATGCGAGCCGCGCCATCACCCTTTACTGCGATCTCGCCGCCAAGGCGGCAATCGACGGGATTTCCCGCGCCCAAGGCGCGCAGGGCCTCGATATCGGCGCGCAAGCCGAACCGATTGCCGAAGAGGTGCCGGCGGCGGTCGAGAATAAGCTTGGTTTCGAACCGCTATCGGGTCCGCGCGGGGTTGCCGACGATCTCAAGAAACTTCCCGGCGTTTCACCGGCGATCGAGAAGCAGCTCAACGATCTCGGCATTTTCCACTTTCAGCAGATTGCGGAATTGTCGCCGACCGCAGCACATAATGTCGGCGAGGAGGTCGGGCTCCCTGGCCGCGTGGAAAGCTGGATCGCCAAAGCCAAGGAATTGACGGCGGAAGAAGTGTAGAGGCGATTTGCAATGGCGACTGTCAGCGCAACCATGGTCAAAGAGCTCCGGGACCAGACTGGAGCCGGAATGATGGATTGCAAAGCTGCGCTCAGCGAGACCGGCGGCAATCTCGACGCGGCGGTCGACTGGCTGCGCAAGAAAGGCCTGTCCAAGGCTGCCAAGAAAGCCGGCCGCGTCGCGGCCGAGGGCCTCGTCGGCGTCGCTGTCCGGGCAACCAAGGGCATTCTGGTCGAGGTCAATTCGGAAACCGACTTCGTTGCGCGCAACGATCTGTTCCAGGGTCTGGTCAAGATGGTCGCGGATGTCGCGCTCGATGCAGGGGCGAACGTCGACAAGATTCTCGCCGCCAAAGCCGGCGCCATCACCATCGACGAGGCTATTGCCGACACCATCGCCAAGGTCGGCGAGAACATGAGCTTGCGGCGGGCCGCCGAACTTTCAGTCGGCAAAGGCGCGATTGGAAGTTACGTGCACAATGCGGTGAGCGATGGATTGGGACGGATCGGCGTTCTGGTCGCGCTTGAATCGACCGGCAAGAACGACGAGCTGAAAGCCTTCGGCCGCATGGTGGCGATGCATGTCGCCTCGGCCAACCCGCAGGCGATCGACCCCGCCGGATTGGATGCGGCGGCCATCGAACGCGAAAAGGCAGTCCTTAGCGACAAGGCAAAGGCGCAGGGTAAGCCAGCCAATGTCATCGACAAGATCGTCGAATCCGGCTTGAAGACCTTCTACAAGGAAGTTTGCCTGTTGGACCAAGGCTTCATTTTCGATGACAAGAAGTCGGTAGCGCAGGCGGTCAAGGAAGCCGAAGCCAAAGCCGGCGCGCCGATCAAAGTCGCGGGGTTTGTCCGCTTCGCCCTGGGCGAGGGCATCGAGCGCCCGGCCGAGCACTAAGTTGGGTTTCGTTTGCGGATACGTTAGCCGTATTCTGCGAGAATCGGCCGCGACGACGGGGGGCGGGACATCCCAATGGCGAAACCGAAATACCGGCGCGTCATCGTCAAATTGTCCGGCGAGGCGTTAAGCGGCCCGGAAAAGTTCGGGATTCATCAGCCGACCATCGAGCGTTTCGCTGCTGATCTCGTCGCCGCGCACCGGCTCGGCATCGCGCTCGGGGTGGTGGTCGGCGGCGGCAACGTTTTGCGCGGCGCAAAGGTGTCCGAGGACGGCCTGTCGCGGCCGACAGCGGACGCCATGGGCATGCTGGCGACAGTCATGAATGCGCTGGTCTTGGAGGCCGCGATCGAGCGCGCGGGCGTAAGCGCCCGCGCTATGTCCGCGCTCACAATGCCGCAGGTGTGCGAAACCTATGAGCGGCAGCGGGCGCTCCGTCACCTGGAAGACAAGCGGATCATCGTGTTTGCCGGTGGCACCGGGAATCCTTATTTCACCACCGACACGACGGCCATTCTGCGGGCTGCCGAGATGGCATGCGACGCCGTTCTCAAGGCCACGGATGTCGACGGGGTGTATACTGCAGATCCGAAACATGATCCCAAGGCCAAACGTTTTGACCGCCTCGACCATCAGGAAGCCCTGGATCGCCGCTTGAAGATCATGGACGCGACTGCGTTCGCGCTTGCCCAGGAAAACCGTATGCCTATCATCGTGTTCTCGATCCGCGGGCATGGCGCGATCGAGAACGTTTTGTGCGGAAGAGGGCACTTCACGACCGTTGGCTAGCGCTCGCGCTGGCGCGCATGAACAGAGGTCGCCACGAAGTCGGATCACGCGCGGGCATTGCCGCGGATGGCTGCCGGATAAGGTGCCACGGAGGGTACCATGGCCACGACGACATTCGACATGAACGATTTGAAGCGCCGCATGCAGGGTGCGATCGGCGCGCTGAAGCAGGAAATGTCAGGGCTGCGCACCGGACGCGCGTCGACGGCCTTGCTCGATCATGTGCAGGTTGAAGCCTATGGCACGCATATGCCGCTCAACCAGCTCGCGACGATCAGCGTGCCGGAGCCGCGCCTGCTCAACGTTCAGGTTTGGGACCGATCCATGGTTCATGCGGTGGAAAAGGCGATCTCGGCCGCCAATCTCGGTCTGACGCCGTCGACCGAAGGCCAGGTCCTGCGCTTGCGCATTCCCGAACTCAATGAAGAACGGCGCCGCGAAATCGTGAAGGTCGCGCATAAATATGCGGAAGCCGCGCGCGTGGCGGTGCGCCATGTTCGCCGCGACGGTCTTGATCTTCTCAAGAAGCTCGAAAAGGACCACAAGATCAGCGAAGACGAGCACAATCGGCAACACGACGAAGTGCAGAAGGCAACCGATTCGACGATTGCCGAGGTCGAGAAGCTCCTCGCCGCCAAGGAAAAGGAGATCATGACAGTTTGAGCGACGCAGCCATTTCGACGAGCAAACTGGCACAGCCGCTCGCCGACGGCGACGGCTTCGAGATGCCGCGTCATGTTGCCATCATCATGGACGGCAACGGGCGCTGGGCCGCCGCGCGCGGTTTGCCGCGCGTGGAAGGGCATCGCCGCGGGGTCGAGGCGTTGCGCAAGACCGTGCGCGCCGCCAGCGATCTCGGCATTTCCGTGCTCACCATCTTTTCGTTCAGCTCCGAAAACTGGTCGCGGCCGCAGTCGGAAATTCGCGACTTGCTGGCGCTGCTTCGCCGCTTTATCCGCAACGATCTTGCCGATTTGCACAAAAGTAATGTGCGCGTGCGGGTTATCGGCGAGCGCGAGGACCTGCCCGCCGACATCCGCGCTTTGCTTGAAGAAGCGGAAGAGCTGACCAAGCGCAATGACGGCCTGATGCTCGTCGTCGCTTTCAATTATGGCGCGCGGCAGGAAATCGCGCGCGCGGCGCGGCGGCTTGCCGTCGAAGTGCGCGAGGGGCGGCTCTCGGCCGATGCGATCACGCCCGAACTGTTGGCGCGCCATCTCGACGAGCCGGATCTGCCGGATCCCGATGTGATCATCCGCACCAGCGGGGAACAGCGGCTGTCGAATTTCCTGCTCTGGCAGGCCGCCTATAGCGAGCTTGTCTTCGTGCCGATCAATTGGCCGGATTTCGACCACGCCGCGCTTGAAAGCGCGATCGCCGAATACCGCCGTCGCGAACGGCGCTTTGGCGGATTGATCGCGCAGACCGGATCGTGATCGTCCCGGACCGGCGCGGCCCCGGCCCGGGCGCAAACGAGCAGGCCGGACCATCAGACAGGCAGAACTTTCTCCGCCGCACCGCTTCGGCTTTGGTTTTGGCGCCGCTTGCGATCGGAACGGCCTTTATCGGTGGCTGGATTTTGGCCGCAGCCTGCACCGTGACCGCCGCACTCGTGCTGTGGGAATGGAGCATCCTGGTATCGCGCGCGGCCGACTGGCGCATTTTGGCGCCGGGCCTTCCGGCTTTATGCGCTGCCGCCGTTCTGGCGCATAACAACGCTCCGGGCATGGCGATTGCCGCCGTCGCTCTCGGTACCTTGGGTGCGGCTGTCGCGACAGCGGTGCAGCCGCGGGGCGAGCGGCGGTCCGCATGGGCCGTCCTGTGGGCCGCAGCCGGGCTCGTCTATGCCGGCATCGTTGTGACCAGTCCAATCGTGCTGCGCAGTGATCCGCAAATGGGTTTCGCGGCACTTGCATTTCTGTTCGCAACCGTCTGGGCAACCGACATTTTTGCCTATCTGGCCGGGCGCAGATTTGGTGGGCCGCTATTGTGGCCGCGGCTCAGTCCGAAGAAGACCTGGACCGGTGCCGTGGGGGGCCTGGCCGGGGGGGTTGTCGCCGGCGCCCTCGTGGCCTATGCGAGCGCCGGGACCTACCCGGTGGCGGCCGGCGTTCTAGCTTTGATCCTTTCGATCGCCGCCCAGGGCGGGGACCTTCTTGAGTCCTCGGTAAAGCGACGATTTGGCGCCAAGGACACGAGCACGCTCATCCCCGGTCACGGCGGGGTGATGGATCGCGTCGACGGTTTTCTGGTCGCCGCCTTGATCGCGGTTGTGATCGGCACCTTGCGATTTGGTGCGGCTGCATCCGCCCGAGGTCTCTTGCTATGGTAGCTGCTGCATGGTTGGCGCAATGAAGCAAAAACGCGCGGTGGCGAAAGCCGCTCCGATGCCGCTCCCGCGGACGGTCACTTTGCTTGGCGCCACCGGCTCGATCGGCTCCAGCACGGCGGATTTGCTGCGGCGGGATCCCGGTCGCTATGCCGTCGAAGCGGTGACCGCGCATCGCGATGCCGCGGCGCTGGCGCGGCTCGCCCGCGAACTCGGCGCGCGCTTTGCGGCAGTCGCCGATCCGGCCGCTTACAACGAACTCAAATCCGAACTTGCGGGCTCGGGCATCGAAGCTGCCGCCGGCGAGGCAGCGATGGTCGAGGCCGCACAGCGGCCAGCCGATTGGGTGATGGCGGCGATCACCGGGGCCGCGAGTCTTGCGCCAACGCTCGCGGCCGCCGAACGCGGCGCGACTGTCGCGCTGGCCAATAAGGAGTGTCTGGTCTGCGCGGGTGCGCTGTTCATGCGGCGCGCTGCCGCCAACGGCGCGACCGTGTTGCCGGTCGATTCCGAACACAATGCCATTTTCCAGGCGCTCAGCGCGGGCCGGCGCGAGGACATCCGGCGCATCGTGCTCACGGCTTCCGGCGGCCCGTTCCGCACCTGGCCGGCGGACGCCATCCGCAAAGTCACGGTCGAGCAGGCGCTCAAACATCCGACCTGGTCGATGGGACCGAAAGTGACGATCGATTCGGCGACGCTGATGAACAAAGGTCTCGAACTGATCGAAGCGCATCACCTGTTTGCGCTCGCTCCCGAGGAACTCGATGTGCTCGTGCATCCGCAATCGATTGTTCATGGGCTCGTGGAGTTTCGCGACGGCTCGGTGATCGCCCAGCTTGGCTCGCCCGACATGCGCATACCGATTTCACATTGCTTGGCTTGGCCGGTGCGGATGGGCACGCCCGCGCCGCGACTAAATCTGGCGCAAATCGCGAGTTTGAGCTTCGAAGAGCCGGACCTGACGCGCTTTCCGGCGCTGGCGATCGCCCGGCGGGCCCTTGCCGCCGGTGGGGCGGCGCCGACCGTGCTCAATGCGGCGAATGAGGTCGCCGTTCACGAATTCGTCAGTGGACGATTGGGTTTCTGTGGTATCCCGGCCTTGGTGGAGGCGACCCTCGAAGCGGCGCCCCGCCGGGGCGCGACCGGTGAGCCGGCCTCAGTCGAGGAGGCGCTCCACATTGACCATACCGCCAGAAGGCTAGCCGCAGACCTCTTGCCCGAAATTGCCGCAATGGCATGTTAGCGCTAGCAAATCTGGCGGGGACACAGGGACGTAGATAGGGGGACTTCGGCCACATCATGGGGTCTTATTTTTTGTCGCATATTTACGCGCTGGGGGGAGGGGTCGCCGGCTACGTCGTCCCCTTTTTATTCGTCCTCAGCTTGGTCGTCTTTTTTCATGAGCTCGGCCATTTCCTGGTCGCGCGGTTGTGCGGCGTTCGGGTCCTGACCTTTTCGATCGGCTTTGGTCCGGAGCTTGCCGGATTCAACGATCGCTACGGCACGCGCTGGAAGATCGCCGCCATCCCGCTCGGCGGCTATGTGAAGTTCTTCGGCGACGAGAATGCCGGCAGCGCGCCCGATGCGTCGCGTTTGCAGACGATGAATGCCGGCGAACGCGCGCTGAGTTTCCATTTCCAGCCGGTGTGGAAAAGGGCGGCGATAGTCGTCGCCGGACCGCTGGCAAATTTCCTTTTGGCTATAGTGATCTTCGCCGCGATCTTCACGATCTACGGCAAGCAGACAATGAGCGCGCGGGTGGACACGGTCCAAGCCGACAGCGCCGCCGCCGTGGCCGGTTTTGAGCCCGGCGACACCGTCCTGTCCATTGATGGTCAGCCGATCGACAATTTTGCCGATATGCAGCGCATCGTGAGCGACAGCGCCGGCCGCATTCTCGCCATCAGGGTGGACCGCAACGGCGCGCAACTCGTACTCAAAGCGACCCCCATGCTCAAGGAGGTCAAGGACAGTTTCGGCAATGTCCGCCGCATTGGGATTCTCGGCATCAGCCGCTCGATGGCGCCCGGCGACGTCAAATTCGAGCCGGTTTCCCCGGCTCAGGCGATCTGGCTCGGGGGACAGGAAACATGGTTCGTGGTCGACCGGACGTTGAGCTATATCGGCGGCGTCATCATCGGCCGCGAAGCCGCCGATCAGCTCGGTGGACCGATTCGAATCGCCCAAATCTCGGGGCAGGTCGCGACCATCGGTTTTGCCGCGCTCGTGCATCTGGCTGCGGTGCTGTCGGTCTCTATCGGCCTCCTCAACCTGTTTCCGATCCCGCTACTGGATGGCGGTCACCTTTTGTTCTATGCAATCGAGGCCGTACGCGGTCGGCCGCTTTCGGAACGCGCCCAGGAGGTCGGTTTTCGCATCGGGCTCGCGATCGTCGTGATGTTGATGATATTTGCAACTTTCAATGACATCGTTCATCTGACGACTTCCTAAAGCGCGAAATTGGGGCACAGCAGAACGGCGATGGGGATCGTCGTGGGGGGAATGAAAATGGCGAAACAAGCAAGCAGAATTTGATCGCGCGCAAGGAGAACCGCGGAGCACTAATCCGTCACTGGGGGCGGTTACGAGGGGTAAAGGGCGCGTTGCGGATGGACATGTGTGTGCGGGTAAGACGGGGGCTGGTCGTGGCCGGCTTGCTCCTGGGGGCTCTCCTCGCCTTGTCGGCTGCGCTTGGCGCGCCGGCCCGGGCGGAGACCGTCCTCACCACAAGCTCCATCGTGGTGGAAGGCAATCGCCGCGTCGAAGCCGATACCGTCCGCTCTTATTTCAAGGTCGCCCCAGGGGAGCGACTCGACGCCGCTAAGATCGATGCGGCGCTTAAAGCGCTGTACGGGACCGGCCTATTTCAGGATGTCCGGATCAGCCAATCAGGCGGCAAGCTGATCGTCACCGTGGTCGAGGCACCGGTGATCAACAAGATTGCGTTCGAAGGCAATCATCGGCTCAAGGACGAACAACTGCTTCAGGAAATCCAGTCCAAGGAACGCGGTGCGCTGTCGCGCGCCGCGGTTCAGGCCGACGTGCAGCGCATTCTCGAGATTTATCAGCGCAACGGCCGTTTCGACGTTTCGGTGGTGCCCAAAATTATTGATCGGCCGAACAACCGTGTCGATCTCGTGTTCGAGATCAACGAGGGCGAAAAGACCGGCATCAAATCCATTAGCTTTGTCGGCAACAATGCCTACTCGGCGTGGCGTTTGAAGGAAGTGATCAAGACCTCCGAATCCACATTCTTAAGCTTCCTGCAGACGACCGACGTTTACGATCCAGACCGCATCGAAGCCGATCGCGATCTGATCCGGCGCTTCTATCTCAAACACGGCTATGCCGACGTACAGGTGGTGTCGGCCACCGGCGTGTACGATCCAACCAAAAAAGGCTTCATCGTAACCTTCACCATCGAGGAAGGGGCGCTCTACCATTTCGGTGCCGTCGACATTCAGTCCAACGTCCGCGCCGTCAGCGGGCAGTCGCTGCGTCCGATTTTGCGGATGGCGGCCGGGCAGATCTACAACGGCGAAGCGGTCGAAAAAACCATCGAAGACATGACGATCGAGCTGGCGCGGCGCGGTTATCCGTTCGGCCAAGTGCGGCCGCGCGGAGACCGCAATCCCTCGGCCAGGACAATCGGCGTGCTGTTCCTCGTCGACGAGGGCACGCGGGCCTATATCGAGCGCATCAATATCCGGGGCAATTACCGGACCCGCGATTATGTGATCCGTCGCGAATTCGATATCAACGAAGGCGACCCCTACAATCGCGCGTTGGTCGATCGCGCCGAGCGGCGCGTCAAAAATCTGAACTACTTCAAGAATGTGAAAGTCACCAACGAGCCGGGCTCGGCGCCCGATCGCGTCGTCATCAATGTCGACGTCGAGGAGCAGCCGACCGGCGACTTCTCGGTGCAGGGCGGCTATTCGACCGCCAACGGCTGGCTGGCGGAAGTTTCGATAACCGAACGCAACCTCTTGGGCACCGGCCGCTTTGCCAGGGCCAGCGTGACCTACGGCCAGTTCGTCCGCGGCGTCGAGCTCAGTTATGCGGAGCCGTATTTTCTCGATTATCGATCCAGCATGGGCGTCGATCTGTTCGCGAAACAGACGCTCGCCAGCAGCTATCTTTCATACGGCACGGAATCCTATGGCGGCACGTTGAAATGGGGATTGCCGCTGCGCGAAGATCTGGCGCTGCAATTGCGCTATTCGGCCTTCGAGCAAAAAATCACGCTGCCGAGCACGCTGGACAGCTGCAACAATATCAATCCGGATCTGGTGAGTACCTTTCCGACGCCTTCGGCGATTTTCCCGGGTTCGCCGTTTGCCGCCGTGACTACCAACTGCTTTGCGCTGGGGCAAGCTTCGCTGCCGGTTCGCGTCGAGCTGCAGCAAGGCGCCTATCTGACGTCAATCATCGGCTATGGCCTCGTCTACAATTCGCTCGACAACAACAAGCTGCCGACCAGCGGCGTCTATGTCGGCTTTGGTCAGGATTTTGCCGGTGTCGGCGGTGCCGTGTCCTATTTGCGCACCACCGTGGACGTTCGCGCTTACTACGAAATCGTCTCCGATCTGGTGAGCCTCCTGCACTTGCAGGCCGGCGATATGTACAGTCTTAAGAGCTGCCCGACACCGGATACCTGCGTTTCGAACAGCAACTACGTCCGTTTGCTTGACGACTTCAAGATGGGGCCGAATTTGGTGCGCGGCTTCCAGCCCGCCGGCATCGGGCCGCGCGATATCACGCCCGGCACGTCCAACGATGCCCTCGGCGGCACGATGTATTGGGGCGCCAGCTTGGAAATGCAGTATCCGCTTTACTTCCTGCCGAAAGATAGCGGTTTCCGCGGCGCCGTGTTCCTCGATTCCGGGGCGCTGTGGGGCTATAGGGGAGAAACGGCCAATCCTGCGACTGGCGAAATTAATGGCACCGTTGTTGGTGGGCCCCCGCCCCCTGGTGGTCCAGCGTTCGCCTTCGCCTGCCAGTGCGCCTTGCAATACACCGATACTCCGGCGCCCCGCGCTTCTGCCGGCGCCAGCATCATCTGGGATTCCCCGTTCGGCCCGCTGCGCTTCGATTTCGCCTATCCGTTCATCAAGCAGAACGGGGACCGCACCCAGTTCTTCTCGTTCGGCGGCGGCACGAAATTCTGATCGCGGCCTAAAACGACGCCGGCGACATGCGGGATTTTGTCATAGCGGATTGCGAACTCACCGTGGGCGCCATCGCCGCGTTGACGGGCGCCAAGCTTCGCGCCGGTGATCCCGCCGAGCGTCCAATCCGCAATATCGCGCCGCTCGATACCGCCGGCGCATCCGACCTGAGCTTTCTCGACAATTCCAAATATGCCGGCGAGCTTGCCACGACCCGCGCCGGCGCCTGCTTGATCGCGCCACGCTTTGTCGAACAGGCGCCGCGTCATCTCGTGGTGCTGGAAACGCCGCAGCCGTACCCGGCTTTCGTCGCGGTCACGCGCAAATTGTTCGCCAACCTGCTCCGTCCCACCTCGCTGTTCGGCACGGCCGGGCGCGCGACGAGCGCCCAGATCGATCCGGCCGCGCGCCTCGAAGCGGGCGTGATCGTCGATCCGCTCGCAGTGATCGGCGCACGCGCCGAAATCGGAACCGGCACGCTGATCGGGCCGGGTGCCGTGATCGGGCCGGACGTTCGCATCGGCCGGCAGTGCGCCGTCGGCGCGCATGCCTCGATCCTTCATGCCTTGATCGGCGACCGTGTCATCGTTCATCCTGGGGTCCGCATCGGTCAGGATGGATTTGGCTTTTTACCGTCGCGGCAGGGCCATCAGAAAATTCCGCAGACCCGCCGCGTGATCATTCAGGATGACGTCGAGATTGGCGCCAATACCACGATCGACCGCGGCGCGACCCGCGATACCATCGTCGGCGAAGGGACCAAGATCGACAATCTCGTGCAAATCGGACACAACGTTTCGATCGGCCGGCATTGCCTGATCGTCTCGCAAGTCGGCATATCGGGCAGCGTGACCATCGGAGATTTCGCCATGTTGGGCGGGCAAGTTGGCATCGCCGACCATCTGACGATCGGCGAGGGCGCGATGCTTGGGGCCAAGGCTGGAGTAATGTCCAACGTGCCCGCCGGGGGCCGTTGGGGTGGCTTTCCGGCCGAGCCCGCGATTGACTGGAAGCGCGGTCAGGCCCTGGTTCGGCGGCTCGTCAGGCGCAACAAAGCCGCGCGCAAGGACGAGAGCGAAGGGACGGAGGAATGAGCGGCGAGACCCTCGAGAGCGCCGACATCCGCGAGATCCTGCGGCTCCTTCCGCATCGCTATCCCTTTGTCATGATCGACCGGATCATCGACATTCGCGGCGAGGACCATGGTATCGGGATCAAAAACGTCACCTTGAACGAGCCGCATTTTCTTGGTCATTTTCCCGACAACCCGGTCATGCCGGGGGTGCTTCTGATAGAGGGCATGGCGCAAACTGCGGGCGTGTTGTGCTTACGCCAGATGGATGAGGCCACGCGAAAAAACGCGGTGTTCTACTTTCTCACGATCGACAAGGCTAAATTTCGCAAACCCGCAGTGCCCGGCGATACCGTCGCCTATCACGTCGACAAGATCGCGCACCGCCGCAAGATGTGGTGGTATCGCGCCGAGGCCAAAGTCGGCGATGTGCTGATCGCCGAGGCCGAAGTCGGCGCCGTCATCACCGAGGCTTAGATGGCGATCGATCCGACGGCGCGCGTGGCCGAGGGCGCGCGTATTGACGCCTCCGTTGAGATCGGACCTTATTGTCTGGTCGGCCCGCAGGTCGAGCTCAAGAGCGGCGTACGGCTCATCGGCCACGTGAACGTCACCGGCGCGACCACGATTGGCGAGGAGACGATCGTTTACCCGTTCTCATCGCTCGGAACGCCGCCGCAATCGGTTCATTATCGCGGCGGCGAAACCAAACTCTTGATCGGCGCGCGCTGCGAGTTGCGCGAAAGCGTCACTATGAATACCGGGACCGAAGACGGCGGCGGCGTGACCCGCGTCGGCGACCGCTGTTCGTTCCTGGTCGGCTCCCACGTCGGCCACGATTGCACCGTCGGCAATGACGTCACTTTCGCCAATAATGTGGTGCTCGGCGGCCATGTCAGTGTCGGCGATTACGCGTTCCTCGGCGGCCATGTCGCCATCCATCAATTCGTCCGGATCGGCGAGGGAGTGATGATGGCCGGAATGTCGGCGGCGCGCGATGATATTATTCCGTTTGGCTTCGCGCTCGGCCAAACCGGGGCGCTGGTCGGACTCAATGTGGTCGGCTTGCGCCGTCGCGGCGCAACGCGGGCCGACATGCATCGGCTGCGCCGCGCCTATCGCCTGTTGTTCTTCACCGACGGGCGGCTTGCCGAACGCATCGAAACGCTGGCGCGGGAATTTGCCGACGACCCCCTGGTCGGCAAGATCGTCGCCTTTGTGTGCGCGGGCGGCAAGCGCCCGTTGATGCGCCCACGAGTAAGAGGCGATGCCGACGCCGCGCGCGGCGACGCGGAGGATTGATGAACCAAGCGGACGAAGTCGATCATGGCTGACGCGCCCGGCGGTGCTCCGCTTGCCATCATTTGCGGCGGCGGCAGCTTTCCTGGCGCGGTCGCCGATGCCGTGGCGGCGCGCGGACGCCGGCCGGTCATGTTCGGCATCAAAGGCTGGGCCGATCCGGCCGTGATCGGCCGCTATGTCCACCACTGGATTGCGCTCGGTCAGGCCGGGCGTTTCTTCCGCCTCGCCAAGGCTGAGAATTGCCGCGAAGTGCTGTTCATCGGCACGGTGTTGCGCCCGCCGCTCACCGCGCTGCGGCTCGATTGGCATACGATCAAGCTAATGCCGAGGGTTATTCGCTTCTTTCGTGGCGGCGATGACAAGCTATTGTCGGGTGTTGCCGGGGTAGCCGAAAGCGGCGGCCTACGCGTCGTCGGTGTCAAAGATGTCGCGCCGGAATTGTTCGTGCCCGAAGGCGTGCTCGGTACGCAACAGCCGTCGCCGCGCGACTATGGCGACATCGACCACGCGCTCAAGCTTATTACGACGCTCGGGCCGTTCGATGTCGGCCAGGCGGCCGTGGTGGCCTATGGCCACGTCATCGCCGTCGAGGCCGCCGAGGGCACCGATCACATGCTGGCGCGAATTGCCGAATTGCGCCGGCTCGGCCGCGTCAGCGCGCCTGCCGGCGTCGGCGTGTTGGTGAAGGCGCCGAAGCCCGGACAAGATCGCCGCTTCGATCTGCCATCGATCGGCCCGCGCACGATCGAACTGGTCGCGGGCGCCGGGCTCGCCGGACTCGCCGTCACCGCCGGCAGCACTATGATTGCCGAGGCGGAAACGACGATTGCCGCGGCCGAACGGGAAAAGATTTTCATGGTCGGGGTGCGCGAGCCCAGTCCCGGCGCCGGTGCGTAATGACGGCCGCTCCGCAACGTTCCTCGCAGCCGCTCGCGATTGCAATCGTGGCCGCGGAGGAGTCCGGCGACGCTCTCGGCGCCGCATTGGCGCGCGCGCTGGTGAAAGCGGAAAGCACCGTGCAACTATCGGGCGTTGGCGGCAGCGCGATGAGGGGGGCCGGAATCGCCAGCCCGTTTCCGATCGATGAACTTGCGATCATCGGGCTCACCGCTATACCGCGGCGGCTGCCGACGATTCTGCGCCGTATCCGCGAGACCGCCGACGCGATCGTCAAAGCACGCCCGCATGCGCTCGTCATCGTCGACAGTCCGGATTTTACTCACAGAGTCGCGCGTCGCGTTCGTCGCCGCGCTCCCGAAATCCCCATCCTTGATTACGTCTCGCCCTCGGTATGGGCGTGGCGGCCGGGACGCGCGCGTGCCATGCGCGGCTACATTGATCACGTGCTGGCGATCTTGCCATTCGAGCCGGATGCGCATCGCCGGCTCGGCGGTCCGCCCTGCACCTATGTCGGACATCCGCTGGTGGAGCGCATTGCCGATTTGCGGCCGGGCGCCGACGAAGCGGCGCGCCGGCTTGCCGACCCGCCCATCATTTTGATCTTGCCCGGCAGCCGCTCCGGCGAGGTGAGCCGGCACACGAGTGTATTCGGCGCGGCGATCGAGCGCCTCTGCGCCCGCATCGGACCGATCGATCTCGTATTGCCGACCGTTCCTCACATTGAACGCCAGGTGCGCGACAGCGTCGCCGGCTGGACGGTACAGCCGAAAATTGTCGTCGACCCGTCGGAGAAGTGGGCCGCGTTCCGCCGCGCGCGGGGGGCGCTCGCCGCATCGGGCACGGTGACGCTTGAGCTTGCGCTCTCAGGAGTACCGATGGTCGCGGCCTATCGGTTGCACTTCATCGAGGCCGTGGTTGCGCGGGCGATACGGCTGCGAGCGCGGCTGCAGAGCGTGATCCTTGCCAATCTGGTCATCGGCGAAAACGTCGTTCCGGAACTTTTGCAGGAGGATTGCACGCCGGAAAAGCTCGCCGACGCGCTGGCCGCGGTCGTCGGCGATACCGTGCAGCGCCGACACCAGATCGAGGGGTTCCAGCGGCTCGACCAGATCATGAAGATTGGCGGAACCTCGCCGAGCGCCAAAGCCGCGGGCCTTGTGCTCGAGGCCGCCCGGCTCGGCCAGGGTGGCGTTTCCGCCTTGATCGAGGCCCCATCCTCTGGTTAACCCGGCATGCGCCGCCGCTACCAGCCGTTGCAGCGGCCTCTCTGTTCATTCGCGGTCCCCAACAGGCCATCGAAGCGTCCAGCGTGAAAAAGTCAAAAACAACGGTGCGGGAAGCGAAAGCCGCGATTACCGGCGTGCATGGTTATCTGCCGCCGGACGTGCTGACCAATGCCGAATTGGCCCAGATGGTCGACACCAGCGATGAATGGATCGTCGAGCGAACCGGGATTAAAGAACGGCGCATCCTCAAAGGTAAGGGTCTCGGCACCTCGCATATGGGCGCGCAGGCGGTAGAAGGGCTCCTGGCCAAGACAAAAACAGCCCGGCACGAAGTCGATCTTTTGATCTGTGCGACCACCACGCCGGATCTTGTGTTTCCGTCGACCGCCAATCTGATCTGCGAGATGTGCGGCATCCGATCGATCGGCAGCTTCGACGTGCAAGCCGCGTGCTCGGGTTTCGTTTATGCGCTCACCGTCGCCGCGCAGTTCATCGAAACCGGAAAGGCGCGGAAAATCGTCGTCGTCGGCGCCGACAAGATGTCGGCGATCATCGACTACGCCGACCGCGCAACCTGCGTGCTGTTCGGCGACGGCGCCGGCGCGGTTCTGCTCGAACCAAACAAAAAGTTCGGAATCATCGACACGCTGATCTACTCCGACGGTTCGGGCATGCCGCATTTGCATCAGAAGGCCGGCGGCAGCCGCATGCCGCCGACCGCCGAGACGGTGGCCAAGCGGCTGCATTACGTGCACCAGGAAGGCGCGGCCGTATACAAATTCGCGGTCGCCCGCATGGCCGAGGTCGCGACCGAACTGATGAAGCGCAACCAGCTCGTGAGCGAAGACGTCGATTGGCTAGTGCCGCACCAAGCCAATCGGCGCATCATCGAAGCGACCGCCGCGCGCATGAAGCTTCGCCCCGAGCGGGTGATGGTGACGATCCACAAATACGGAAACACGACGGCGGCGACGATTCCGCTCTGCTTGTGGGATTATGAAAGCAGGCTCAAAGCGGGCGATCGGCTGATCCTCGCCGCTTTCGGCGGCGGCTTCACCTGGGGCGGCGCCTATCTGACTTGGGCCTATGATGGCCGTAAACGAACAGCGCGCAGGGAATAGCGAACCACGATAGCGCGTGATTGACGACCGTCATGTAATGGGAATTGAATGTATCCCGAGCTTACGCGAGCGAATCGCGCAGGAGCCAGATTTGAAGGACACTCCGCGTGTTCAATCTCATTCTATTCATTTTCGCAGAAGTACTCGGAGGTTCGGCCGCTTTAGCTGCGGAGCCCATGGCTCCAGCCGAGATTCGGGCAACTTTCTTTGACGGGCAACCTTTCACGGCTGCAAGTCTATCCGGCGCCAAATTCAAAATGATCTTTACGCCAGACGGAAAGATGACCCGCGAGCCCCTCGAACAATCCGGTATAAAGAGCGCCGGCACGTGGAAGCTCAACGCGAAGGGCTTCTGCACCGCTTGGGGCCACTCGGCTACTAATTGCTTCACCGTTCTTCCCAGCGGTGAAAACAAATGGTCGGTTCAAAAAATTGCGACAACCATCGCAACCACGGTTGCGGTTTGGTCGAAGTAGCCTTTTAAGACTCGGCGCACGCTATTTGCGCTTCGACATCGGCAGATATTCGCGCAAGGGTGCGCCGGTATAAAGCTGGCGCGGCCGGCCAAGCTTCTGGTGCGGGTCTTCGATCATTTCCTTCCACTGCGCGATCCAGCCGACGGTGCGGGCGAGCGCGAACAGCACCGTGAACATCGCGGTGGGGAAGCCCATCGCGCGCAAGGTGATGCCGGAATAGAAATCGACGTTGGGGTAAAGCTTCTTCTCGATGAAATATTCGTCATGCAGCGCGATCTTTTCCAGCTCCATGGCGACGTCGAGCAGCGGATCCTTGATGCCAAGCTCGTTGAGCACCTCGTAGCAGGTCTTCTGCATGATCTTGGCGCGCGGATCGTAGTTCTTGTAGACACGATGGCCGAAGCCCATCAGGCGGAATGAATCCTTCGGATCCTTGGAGCGCTTGATGTATTCGGGAATGCGATCGACGGTGCCGATCTCGCCGAGCATTTTCAGCGCCGCCTCGTTGGCACCGCCATGCGCCGGACCCCACAGGCAGGCGATGCCGGCCGCGATGCAGGCGAATGGATTGGCGCCGGTCGAGCCGGCAAGCCGAACGGTCGAGGTCGAGGCATTCTGCTCGTGATCGGCGTGCAGCGTGAAGATGCGGTCCATCGCGCGCGCGAGCACAGGATTGGCTTTGTATTCCTCGCACGGCACCGCGAAACACATGCGCAGGAAGTTCGAGGCGTAGTCGAGCTTGTTGTTTGGATACATGAACGGCTGGCCGATCGAATATTTGTAGGCCATTGCCGCCAGCGTCGGCATTTTCGCGATCATGCGGATTGACGCAATCATGCGTTGGGTCGGATCGGTGATGTCGGTGGAGTCGTGATAGAAGGCCGAAAGCGCGCCGACGCAGCCGACCATCACCGCCATCGGGTGCGCATCGCGCCGGAATCCTTGAAAGAACCGGCTCATTTGCTCGTGAACCATGGTGTGATGGGTCACGCGATCGACGAAGTCGGCTTTTTGCGCCGCCGTCGGCAACTCGCCGTAGAGAAGGAGATAGCAGGTTTCGAGAAAGTCGCCGTGCTCGGCGAGATCGGCAATCGGGTAACCGCGATAAAGCAGGATGCCCTGGTCGCCGTCGATATAGGTGATCTTGGACTCGCAGCTGCCCGTGGACGTGAAGCCGGGATCGTAGGTGAAAATGCCGGCTTCGGCGTAAAGCTTGCTGACGTCCAGCACCTCCGGCCCTATCGTGCCGTCGTAAACGGGAAACGAATAGTTCTTGCTGCCGAGCGTGATGGTGCCGGTCTTGATGTTGGCGCCGGTCTTCGCGTCCATGGTTTTACCCTCGATGTACGACTGTCCGAAACCGATAGATCGCCCCCGACCCCCGGGGTATTCCAAAGGTCGGTTTCGCCTAGCTTAAGCCGCTGTGCACTGCAAGATAATAGCCAATAATCGCCCCGGAAGGGACCGGCGGGGCGAAAAAACAGCGGCCAAACGCGGTCGGGGGATATCGGCTAACCGGCCTGCTGCGCGGTCTGATCGGCAAGGCGACCAAGACTCTCGCTCTTGCCGAGGACGGTGAGCACCTCGAAAATTCCCGGCGAGGTCGTTCGCCCCGTCAGCGCCGCCCGCAATGGCTGCGCCACCGTGCCGAGCTTGGCGCCGTGGCGTTCGGCAAAGCCGCGCACGGCGCGTTCGGTGGTCTCCGTGGTCCAGGGCTCAACTGCGGCAAGTTCGGCGGCAACCCCGCGCAGGAGCGCGCGCGCATCCGGGTTGAGAATGCCTTCCGCCTTCTCGTCGAGCTGTATGGGGCGGGCGCTCCACAGGAAACGCGCGCCATCGATGATGTCGATGAGCGTCTTGGCGCGTTCCTTCAGACTTGGCATGGCGGCGAGCCACTGGCGGCGGAGCGACGGCGTCATCTTGGCGGCGAGCTCGGCGCCGTCGGCGAGATGGGGCAACAGCCGTTCGACGGCCTGCAGCAGTTCGGCGTCGTTCGTTTGCCGGATGTAATGGCCGTTGAGGTTTTCAAGCTTGGCGAAATCGAAGCGCGCCGGCGAACGGCCAATCTGCGGCAGATCGAAGGCCGCGATCATTTCCTCGGTCGAGAAGATTTCCTGATCGCCATGGCTCCAGCCGAGCCGCACCAGGTAATTGCGCAAGGCCGCGGGCAGATAGCCCATCGCGCGATAGGCATCGATGCCGAGCGCGCCATGGCGCTTCGATAATTTGGAGCCGTCCGGCCCGTGGATCAGCGGAATATGCGCCATTACCGGCACCGGCCAGCCAAGCGCGTCGTAGATTTGTTTCTGCCGCGCGGCATTGGTCAGATGATCGTCGCCGCGGATCACATGCGTCACCGCCATGTCATGATCGTCGACCACGACCGCGAGCATGTAGGTCGGCGTGCCGTCGGAACGCAAAAGCACCAGGTCGTCGAGATTTTCGTTCTGCCAGACGACCCGGCCCTGAACCTGATCCTCGATCACGGTCTCGCCGGTGAGCGGCGCCTTGAGCCGGATCGCCGGCTTTACTCCTGGCGGCGCTTCGCTCGGATCGCGATCGCGCCAGCGGCCGTCATAAAGCTTGGCGCGGCCTTCGCGGCGCGCCGACTCGCGCATCTGCGCCAACTCTTCGGGGCTGGCGTAGCAGCGGTAAGCGCGCCCGGATGCCAATAGCTGCTCGACGACTTCGCGGTGCCGCTGCGAGCGCACGAACTGGTAGACGGTGTCGCCATCCCAGTCGATACCAAGCCAGCTCAGACCATCGAGAATGGCGTCGATAGCGGCCTGGGTGGAGCGCTCGCGATCGGTATCCTCGATGCGCAAGAGCATTTTTCCGCCACGGCCGCGTGCATAAAGCCAATTGAACAAAGCGGTGCGCGCCCCGCCGATATGCAGAAAGCCGGTGGGCGAGGGGGCGAAACGGGTGACGACAGTCATGCTTGGTAGATTTGCATGCTTGGTGGATTTGACCGGCAGGTTTGAGAACGCGCGTTCGTGTACCACATATAACTGGCAAAAGGATGAAGGCGAGCAAGAGCTGGACTTGACCCGAGCGGCCGACTTGTTCAATCCGAAGGCTGACGCGTGGGGTCAGCGTGTGGGCGGCATTGGCTGCCGCCGCGATCCGCGCGCTTGGTGGTGATCATTGGCCGATAAACATGTCCGTCGCTGAAAACACAACACGCGAAGCGGGTCAGGATTTCATCCGCGATATCGTGCGCGCCGATCTGGCATCCGGCCGGCACAAGACCGTGACGACGCGGTTTCCGCCGGAGCCCAACGGCTACCTTCACATCGGCCACGCCAAATCGATCTGCCTGAATTTCGGCATCGCCAAGGAGTTCGGCGGACATTGCAATCTGCGTTATGACGACACCAATCCGATCAAGGAAGACCAGGAATATATCGACGCCATCGAGCGCGACGTGCGCTGGCTCGGTTTTGATTGGGGCAAGCACCTTTACCACGCTTCGGATTATTTCGAGCAGCTCTACGCCTGGGCCGAAGACTTAATTCGCGCCGGCAAGGCCTATGTCGACGACCAGAGCCAGGAACAGATGCGCTTAACGCGCGGCACGCTGACCGAGCCGGGCACCAACAGCCCATTCCGTGAGCGGCCGGTTGCGGAAAATCTCGACCTGTTTCGCCGCATGCGCGCCGGCGAGTTTCCGAATGGGGCCCGTGTGCTGCGCGCCAAGATCGACATGGCCTCGGGCAACATCAATCTGCGCGATCCGGTGCTGTATCGCATCCTCCATGCCGCGCATCCGCGCACCGGCACGGCGTGGCGCATTTATCCGAGCTACGACTTTGCTCACGGCCAGTCGGACGCGATCGAAGGCATCACGCATTCGCTGTGCACGCTCGAATTCGAGGATCACCGCCCGCTTTACGACTGGTTTTTGGACAATCTTCCGGTCCCCTCACGCCCGCATCAATACGAGTTTGCGCGGCTCAATCTGACCCACACCATCCTGTCGAAGCGCGTGCTCACCGAGCTCGTGCGCGGCGGCCATGTGCGCGGCTGGGGCGATCCGCGCATGCCGACGCTTGCCGGCCTGCGCCGCCGCGGCGTGCCGCCCGCCGCCATCCGCGAATTCGTGCGGCGGATCGGCGTCGCCAAGGCAAACAGCGTGGTGGATGCCGCCATGCTGGATTTTGCGATCCGCGAAGAACTCAACAAGACCGCGCAGCGGCGCATGGCCGTGCTGCGACCGCTCAAGATCGTGATCGAGAATTATCCGGAAGGTAAAAGCGAAGAGCTCGAAGCCACCAACCATCCGGATGATCCCAGTGCTGGCACGCGCCGCATCCGTTTCGGCCGCGAATTATTCATCGAGCGCGACGACTTCATGGAGAACCCGCCGAAGAAATTCTTCCGGCTCTCGCCCAGCGCCGAAGTGCGCTTGCGTTACGCCTATTTCATCACCTGCCGCGACGTGGTGAAGAACGCGGCCGGCGAAGTGACCGAACTGCGCTGCGTCTACGATCCTGCGACCAAAGGCGGTAACGCACCGGACGGGCGCAAGGTCAAGGCGACGCTGCATTGGGTGTCGGCGCAGGACTCCATTGCCGCCGAGGTGCGCTTGTACAATCCGCTGTTCAATCGCCCCGACCCGGACCCCGGCGATTTCGCGGCGCAGATCGATCCGAATTCGCTCGAAGCGCTGGGCGAGGCCCGCGTCGAGCCGGCGTTGGCCGAACTGAAGGCCGGCGAGGTGGTGCAGTTCGAACGGCAGGGCTATTTCTGCCTCG
>Ga0187819_10000122_pt1 | contig 35055 bp, 30 predicted proteins | sample NC_wetland_sal_i_15_FD_132411 | JGI IMG/M metagenome (GOLD analysis project Ga0187819, IMG submission 132411) | Wetland sediment microbial communities from Neuse River Estuary, North Carolina, USA - SO4_4 | ecosystem: Environmental > Aquatic > Freshwater > Wetlands > Sediment | place: USA... | reverse complement strand
GTGATGCGAAACCGCCGCGAATAGGTGATGAGGTCTTTTAGTTCCTCGGTCTCTCCCGACCACGACAGGGCCATCATCACATCGTCGGACGTGATCATGCCAAGGTCGCCGTGGCTCGCATCCGCAGCGTGCACAAAGAAAGCCGGGGTTCCGGTCGAGGCCAGCGTCGCCGCGATCTTGCGGGCGACATGGCCGGATTTGCCCATCCCCGTGACGATCACTCTGCCGCGCGCAGCCTGGATGGTTTCGACCGCGGCCGCGAACGGCGTTCCCAGGCCGTCGGCCATTGCAGCGGCGAGTGCGGCGAGCCCACCCGATTCCGTCTCCAGCGTGCGCAGCGCGGAGACCAAATGAGAGCTCAGAGCCGGCTTGGCCTTCTTCGCATCAGACGCGCTCATTGTGTTTCTCCCACCCGAACGCCACGACAATAAACCGGGCGGTGCCTCTCTGTTTGCCCGACGTTTTCTATTTGCCCCAAGCGGCGAAAGCATCCGCGAAAGCGCGGTCCCCCGACGGGCCTTTTTCGAGCGCAAGAATGGCGCGTCCGCCATTGTTGTAAACGATGGGAACATCGAACCAAGGCCGCTCTTTGAGCAGCTGCAAGTTACGCTGCACATCGGCGTCAACCGCCGAGAGCCCGATCAGAAAGAAGCCGTTGGTGACCTTCACGGCCAGGCCCGCGAGCGGCACGCCGCGCGCCTGCTCCGATTCCTTCATCAGAACGCCGGGGACATTGGCGATGCCGCCGCCCGGAAAATCCGGCGGCAGGTTAAACATGATTTCGATCGTGTGACTGGCCGGCAGCGCTTGGTCGGTGTTGCGACGCAAAGACCAGGTGACCGTCATGTTGCGCTCGGGAATCGTGACATCGGCGTGAATCTGAAGCTCCGGAGCAAGACCGCTACCAGGCGAGACAGTTTCGGTTCGCCACACCGCCGAGCCGATATATTGCTTGCCCTGCGGATTGCCCGGATCTTCCTCATAGAGCACCACGCGCTGCCCAACCGCGGGTCCATTCTGGGTTTGCGGTGCGGCCGCAGGCGGCTGCGGGCGCGTTTGCTCTTGCGGCACTCGCCCGGGGAATTTCGGTTCGCCGGCCGGCTGCTGGGCGGTTTGGCTCTGGCGCGACCGCATATGGGAGAGGAATTGATAGAGGCCGTTGATATTAGACCACTGCCAGTAGACCAACGAGCTGACACCGACAACGATAAGCACTGCGGCAACAAGCTGGGCGAGGCCGCGATAAGAGCGCGGCGGCCGCGGTTCCGGATAATGATCCGCCGGCTCGAGCGGACGCCGCACCCGCGGCCGTCCCGGTTCGATGCGTTGCTCGTCGTCGAGGTCGTAGGCCTGCTCGACCCCGGGCATTGGCGCCGAACCGTCCTCGATCAGATCGGGCGATTCTTCATAGTCGGCCCGCTCGGTATGGGCCCACGTCGCCTCGCGTGGATCAGAGAATTCGTGCGGCTTGGCCCCTCGATAATCGTTGTGCGCATCGCGGGATGGCGCGGTCGTCTGCGGCGGCGCCATGTTCAAATCGTCTGCGCCGGCTATCGGTTTACGGAAGAGCTTTAGGTCTCGCGGCGGCCGCTCGGACGTACGCGCGCCAAGAAGCCGGCTGCGCGCGCTTGCGGGTGGCTCCGCTGGCGGCGGCGACTCGCTCGATGCGGTCTTGTTGGCGCTAGCCTGCGGCGGATCTCGTCGCGGCAGGTCCGAGAATTTTGCTTCGGCGCGCAGCGGTGCCCCGTCGCCAGGCGTTCCGCTCTGACGCTCGCGCCATGCCGCCGCAGCCGGCGTCGCCGGCGCGGCGCCGCCCATAGACTGGCGGTTCACCGCATTGATCGCTCGCGGCGCTACCGGGCCGGGTCGCGGTTCCGCACGTGCCTTGCGCACCGACTCGGCCTCGACTTTGCGGATTGCATCTTCAAGCGCCAGGCGCTCCCGGGTGATGTCGGCCTCGGACAGCGGCGGGTCGATGCCACGCAGCTGCGCCACCAGGGCCGCGCGGGCGCGCTCGTACAGCGTGCGCCGGGCTTCAGCGGTATTATTGCCGAGCCCTTCTACGGCGCGTGTGATGAGTGGATGATAATCTGTCATTCGGTGAGTTTACGCTTGGCTCGCTAAAGTTGCATCTCACGCTTCGAACGGATTTTGCATGAGGATCGTGTCCTCGCGCTCCGGACTGGTGGACAGAATTGCGGCGGAACAACCGATCAACTCCTCCAAACGGCGGACATATTTGATCGCCTGGGCGGGTAGGTCCGCCCACGAGCGGGCATGGGCCGTTTTTTCCCGCCAGCCGGCTATCGTTTCATAGATCGGCTCGACGCGGGTCTGGGCGTGCTCACTGGCTGGTAGGTAATCGATCTCGCGGCCATCCAGCCGATAGGCGACGCAGACTTTGATCTCCTCAAAGCCGTCCAGGATGTCGAGTTTGGTGAGCGCCAAGCCCTGAATGCCGCTGGTGCGCACGGCCTGACGCACCAGAACGGCATCGAACCAGCCGCAGCGTCGCGGCCGGCCGGTGACGACGCCGAATTCCTTGCCGCGCTCGCCAAGCGTCTTGCCGATCTCATTGGTCTGTTCGGTCGGAAACGGGCCCGACCCGACGCGAGTCGTGTAGGCCTTGCAGATGCCGAGGACGTAGTCGATTGCGCCGGGGCCCATACCAGAACCGGTCGCCGCTTGCGCCGCCACCGTGTTGGAAGATGTGACGAACGGATAGGTCCCGTGATCGATGTCGAGCAGCGCGCCTTGCGCGCCTTCGAACAAGATGCGCTTACCTTCGCGCCGGCGTTCGTCGAGCAACGACCACACCGAATCCATGAACGGCAAGATCTTTGGGCTGACGGCGGCGAGTTCGTCGTACAGGACGCGGGGCGCGATCTCTTTCATGCCCAGACCCCGCCGCAGCGCATTGTGATGCGCAAGCAGGCGCTCGATCTTGCCGTTGAGCATTTGCAGATCGGCGAGGTCCATCAGCCGAATAGCGCGCCGGCCGACTTTGTCCTCGTACGCCGGGCCGATGCCGCGGCCGGTCGTACCGATCGCCCCTTTGCCGGAGGCGCGCTCGCGCGCGACGTCGAGTTCCTGGTGCAGCGGCAGGATCAGCGGCGTGTTTTCCGCGATCCGCAGATTGTCCGGCGTGACGACAATGCCCTGCTTCTTAAGGTGAGCGATCTCGCCCAACAGCGCGTGCGGATCGAGGACCACCCCGTTGCCGATCACTGAAAGCTTTCCCGGCCGCACCACGCCGGACGGCAACAGCGACAGCTTGTAGGTCGTGCCGTCGATGACCAGCGTATGGCCGGCATTGTGACCGCCCTGAAAGCGGACGACGATGTCGGCCTGCTCGGAGAGCCAATCGACGATCTTGCCTTTGCCCTCGTCGCCCCATTGAGAGCCAACCACGACGACATTTGCCATGAGGGAAGCGTCCTCAAACGGCCGATCACGACTCGGATGGTTCGGGTTCCGGCTACAGCCGCTCGTTCCGATAATGGATGATGCCCTGCGAAGCAAGAAAAACTGGCTGTCGAAGTCTGCCGCTAGATCGCGGCAATAGTCTGTTTTACTTTAAGAATTTGCATCGGCTGCCCGTTAACTGACTTTGACCATAAACCGGCCCTGGACCGGGTGCGCCGCGGCAGGGCGGCGCGACCGAGCCCAAGGGCCGCTATAGCCACTATGCCGCTTTAGCCACCATGAACGCTTCACGTGCGCTGCGCCCATCGTCGCAACCATGCCCGATCAGTCATGCGGCTTGCGCCCTAGCAGCTTGGTGCCCATCGCGGTAGCTCAGCCGTTTTGGTACTCAGCCGCCGGAACACAGATGACCCCGCCGGGACAGTTTCAAGACGATCTCGATCGTGGTCGGACTCGCACCGGCGCGCGGCTATTCCATGAAGCGTATTTGCTGTTGTCGCTCACGTCGCTGTTTTGGTCCGGAAATGTGGTGCTCGGCCGTTTCGTCGCCGCCTATATCCCGCCGATCACGCTGTCGGTGATCCGATGGAGCGGCGCTTTCGTCATCCTGCTGCCGTTTGCCGTTCGCCACCTGGCGCGCGACTGGCCACTGATCCGGCGGCATTTCGGATTGCTGACGCTGCTCGCATTGACCGGCTTCTCGGCCTACAACACGATGGCTTATTACGGCCTGCATTTTACCACCGCGATCAATGGATTGCTGTTGCAGTCGGTTGCGCCGTTGTTTGTTGCGGTGTGGTCGTTTGTGTTGTTTCGCGATCGCCTGTCGCTGCGTCAGGGCGCCGGCATCTTGCTGTCGCTCGCCGGCGTGACTGTTATCGTCTGCCGCGGCAGCCTCGAAGTTTTGTTGGCGATCGCGTTCAACCGCGGCGATCTGTGGTTCGTCGTTGCGCTCCTGGTCTACGCCTTCTACGCGGCCATGCTGCGGGTGCGGCCGCCGATACACCCACTATCGTTTCTGGCCGTCGGCATGGGCGGTGGCGCCGTATTGCTGTTGCCGGCGCTGACGCTGGAGATTGCCGCTGGCCAATCGATGGTTTTCGACACCGTTACCGCGCTGAGCCTGATCTACGTCTGCATATTCCCGTCGCTGCTCGGATATCTGTTCCTCAACCGCGGCATTGAACTCATTGGCGCCAATCGGGCGGCGCCATTCATTCATCTGGTGCCGGTATTTGGATCGGTGCTGGCGATCGCGCTGTTGGGCGAACGACTGCAATTCTTTCACGCCGTCGGCTACCTCCTTGTGCTCGCCGGCATCACACTGGCAACGCGCCGCTAGGTTTTTAGAACTGCAGCGGCTTGACCTGTTGCACGTTCGGAATCTGCCGCACCTTGGCGAGCACCTCGGCGGGCACGCTGCCATCGACCTCGACCAGTGCGATGGCGTTGCCGCCGGGCGATTCACGGCCGAGATGGAAGGTCGCAATATTGATGCCGGCTTCGGCAAGAAGCGTCGCAAAGCGCCCGATAAATCCGGGCTTATCTTGATTGGTCACATACAGCATCGATGGCGCGAACTCGGCGTCCATCCGGATGCCTTTGATGTCGACGATGCGCGGCCGTCCATCGGCGAACACTGTGCCCGAGACCGAGCGTGTCTGCCGGTCGGTGACCACCGCGAGCGTGATCAAGCTGTCGTGGTCGCCCTCGGCGTCGCGCCGGGTGTCCTCGACGATGATACCGCGATCCTTCGCCACGATCGGCGCCGAGACCGCATTGACCTCCTGCAGCATCGGCCGCAGCAGGCCCGCGACCGCAGCCGAGGTGAGCGCCTTGGTGTTCATTTGCGCGACCACGCCCTCATAGGTGAGCCGCACCTGCTTGATACCGCTTTCGGTGAGCTGTCCTGCGAAGGAACCGAGCTTTTCGGCCAGCGCAATGAACGGCTTTAGCTTCGGCGCTTCCTCGGCGCTGATCGAGGGGAAATTGACGGCATTGGAAATAGCGCCGCGCAGAAGGTAATCCGACATCTGCTCGGCGATTTGCAGGGCGACGTTCTCCTGCGCCTCCATGGTCGAGGCGCCGAGATGCGGCGTGCAGACCACGTTGGGAAGCCCAAACAGCACGCTTTGGGTGGCCGGCTCTTCGCGAAACACGTCAAGCGCCGCGCCGGCAACGTGACCGGATTTGAGCGCCGCGGCGAGCGCGGCATCATCGATCAGTTCGCCACGCGCGCAATTGATCAGCCGCACGCCGCGCCTCATATGCGCCAGCGTTTCCGCGTTGATGATGTTGCGAGTCTTTTCAGTAAGCGGCGTGTGCAGCGTGATGAAATCGGCGCGCCGCCACAATTCGTCAAGTTCGACCTTCTCCACGCCGAGCTTAAGCGCGCGCTCGCCGGACAGGAACGGGTCGTAGGCGATGACTTTCATCTTCAAGCCAAGTGCGCGGTCGGCGACGATCGAGCCGACATTGCCGCAGCCGATGATGCCCAGCGTCTTGCCGAAGATTTCCACGCCGAGAAATTTGTTTTTCTCCCACTTGCCGGCGCGGGTCGAGCTGTCGGCTTCCGGGATTTGCCGGGCCAATGCCAGCATCAGCGAGATCGCATGTTCCGCGGTGGTGATCGAATTGCCGAATGGCGTGTTCATCACGATGATGCCGCGCGCGGTCGCAGCAGGAATATCGACGTTGTCGACGCCGATGCCGGCGCGCCCGATCACTTTCAGGTTCTTAGCCTGCTCCAGGAGCTTGCCCGTGACCTTGGTCGCGGACCGGATCGCCAATCCGTCGAAGCCGTTGATCGTGGCGGCAAGCTTGTCCTTGTCCTTGCCGAGATTGGGTTGGAACTCCACGTCGAGGCCGCGATCCTTAAAAATCGCGACTGCCGCCGGCGACAGCGCATCGGAAATAAGGACTTTCGGCGCCATGCGTTTATCCTCTTAAAGCCATGTGCTCCTAAAGCCTTGGCGATGGTCATCACGCCGCCGCGGCAAGCGCGGCCTTGGCCTTGGCATAGGCCCAGTCAAGCCACAGCGTCAGCGCTTCGACGTCGGATCGCTCCACAGTCGAGCCGCACCAGATGCGCAGGCCCGGCGGCGCGTCGCGGTAAGCGTCGATGTCATAGGCGACGCCTTCTTTTTCGAGCGTCGCGGCAATGCCCTTGACGAACTCAGCTTGGGCTTCGACGGAAAGCCGGCTCACGGCCGGATCGACCACGTTGAGGCACACCGATGTGTTCGAGCGCAGCGCCGGATCGCGGGTGAGAAAATCAATCCACGGCGTGCGCGCCACCCAGTCGGCGATGGCTTTTGCGTTGGCGTCGGCGCGCGCCTGCAGCGCTTTGAGCCCGCCGATCGATTTCGCCCATTGCAGCGCATCGACATAGTCTTCCACGCACAGCATGGATGGCGTGTTGATGGTCTGGCCGACAAAGATGCCTTCGTTGAGCTTGCCGCCCTCGGTCATGCGGAAGATCTTCGGCATCGGCCACGGCGGGGTGTGGGTTTTGAGCCGCGCCACCGCGCGCGGCGACAAAATCAGCATGCCATGTGCGGCTTCGCCGCCCAGCACTTTCTGCCAGGAGAAGGTTGCGGCATCGAGCTTTGGCCAATCCAAGGCTTGCGCGACGGCGGCGGAGGTGGCGTCGCAGATGGCCAATCCGGTGCGATCCGCCGCGATCCAGTCCGCATTCGGCAGGCGCGTGCCGGACGTCGTGCCGTTCCAGGTGAACACGACATCGCTTGCCGGATCGATCGCACGAAGATCGGGCAATTCGCCGTAGGGCGCGCGCAGCACGGTTACATTTTTGAGCTTGAGCTCCTTGGCGACATCGTTGACCCAGCCTTCGCCGAAAGATTCCCATGCCAGCATTGTCACCGGCTGTGGCCCAAGCAGCGACCACAGCGCCATCTCGATGGCGCCGGTATCGGAAGCCGGCACGATGCCGATGCGATAGTCCGCCGGCACCTGCAGCACTTCGCGCGTCAGGTCGATGGCGTATTTAAGCTTTGCTTTGCCGGCTTTGGCGCGATGCGAGCGACCGAGAAAAGCGCCGGCGAGGTTTTGCAGGCTCCAGCCGGGGCGCTTGGCGCATGGTCCAGACGAAAAATGCGGCACACGCGGCCGCACGGAGGGGATCGGTGACGTCATGGCCTATCCTTCCAGATAGTCGCCCCTCGGTGGGGAGGGGTGTCCCGCCGCCGGAAATAGGGAAATGGGCGATCTCAGTCAAGTCTTCGTCATTGCGAGGAGCGTCAGCGACGAAGCAATCCAGAGCGGCGCCTCTGACTGGATTGCTTCGCTAAAGCTCGCAATGACGAAGCGGTCTCGCGATGCGTCTTCGCATCCGAGCTATGCCACGCCACGGTCACGCGACTCTCAGATTCGTCACCACCGGGCTTGACCCGGTGGTCCATGCAGAGTTCGAGCAGGCAACGCTCGGTGGAAAGCGCTTGGAGGCTTCACTGCCGCATGGATGCCCGGGTCAAGCCCGGGCATGACCCACGGAACGAACGGGAAAGAACGAAAGAGATTCGGAGGCGAAACGCCGACAGACGCAATTGATTATTCTGCCGTGCGGCGAGCACGGCCGCGCCTCAAGCGTGAGGCGCACGACTGTCCGCGTTCCACCGCGGTTCTCGCCCCAAGGAGTGTTTCATCGCAAGGGACTCAGCCTCAGGCCAGGCTTCCTGGGACGCGGCGGAACACGTTTTGCGTGTCCTTTGAGCGGGCGTTACCCACCCCTGCCTGTCCCAGTCCAGCGATAGCACCGGTCGTAGTGCCGGAGAGATGATGCCCAAAGCCGCCCGAGCGCGGGTTGCAAATCCGCCCGCGGGCACCGCACTCGCCCCGCGCTTACGGCCTGCCGGTCGCAGCCCGTCCGATTGGGCGAGATTCGGAACTGTATGTAACTGAAATGGCGACATACGTCAATGAAAATAGGACGAAATATTTTCACTCCACGGGTCGACCGCCACGCCTCGCCGGCAGGGGCGGAAATAAATTGAACATCAGCCGAACGGCTTAATTTCAGCGTGACCGCGTCGTCGTCGGCGGTGTCGGCAGCGTCGCCCGCTGTGTCGATTGAACGATAATTTGCGCGGCGTCGTTCTCGCCAGCCGACGGCCACGGCGCTCCGGGGCAGGCCGACGTCGAATGGGTGGCGCAGCTCAACCTGGTGGTGGCAATTCGTTTCAGGCCCGGCACGCCACCGTCTTGGTCGAACTTGCTCGACAGCTTTTTGATGTTGCGGCGGATCTCGTCCGCCGTGACGCGCCTTGGCTGTCCTGGCGGCGACTTCCGATTGGCGACCATCACCGTGTAGCCCGGCTGGGTTACGACCATCGTGCCGGCGTCGTTCGTCAGCGTTATCGTGCCGTACTGATTGGTGATGTGTGTGCCATCGGCGCCGTGACTGATGGTGACGGTGCCGCCGCGGATGCCGACTGCCACCGCCGGCGTGTTGATCGTGACGGCGCCCTGATGACTCAGCTGGCCGCCGATATATTGCAGCGTGCCCTGGGCCAGTCTGGTCAGCATATGACCGCGGTTCGCCGCAGGATCATAGACGAATTCATCGATCACGAGATTGGTGTTGGGCGCAATGCTCAGCGTGCTCTTGTCGAGAAACAAAAGCTGGGCGGACCCCGACGGCGAAGTGTGGATGCGTTCGTTGTGCATCACGCGCGCGCCGACGGTGAGCTTGTCCGTCGCGCCGCCGGGCGGAGTGCTTTCGCTCACCGGGTTGACCGCCGTCGCGGTGCCGACCTGTTGCGCCAGCGCCGGCCCGGCCGCGATCAGCGCGGCGGCGAGCGGCACTATGATGAACTTCCCACGCATGACACGATGCCGAATGCTTAGCGAATGACCGGCAGTTGTCCGCTGATCATGTTGGCGCCGCCAGCCTTAACCAACGGCGCGGTGTCGAGATGCCCGCCATGCGCAAACACACCGACAATCAAAACAAAACATGCGCACAAAAGGCCAACGACCACGATCTTCAAGTGCGTCTGACGATCGGCGCTATAGATGGAATAATTCATAGCCGCCTCCGATTCTTGAAAGCGAGTTAAGCGCAGTTTCCGGCCGGCGCCTGTGATCTGCGGCACAAAGGGGCGCTTTCGGCTAAATGGCTTGAATGGCGTCACTTTTAGCGCTTTGGCGCCTGCGCAAGTAACGCGGTCTACCGGAACGTCACGGTTGCCAGGGCGCGATTGACTTTGTCAGGTGGCCAGATGGTCACGGGTCCGGGCGCGGCGCCAGGCGCGGCGATGTTGGTGCCCTGGCCAGGCAAGCTGAGAATCTGCTGGCCCGCGGCGTTCGACACGCTCACGGCTCCTTCGATGAGAAATACGCCGAGCGCTTGATCGTCGATCGGCCCACCCCAGAATTCCGTGCCACGGATGCCGACGGCCGCGACCGGCGTCGTCACGCTGACGTCCGCGCTCGCCAGTTTCGAGACCTGGCCTGACACAAAGCGAAAGGCGCCGACCAGACCAAACTTGATCGTTCCGTTGCCCGCGGCAGAGTCAAATACGTAAGTATCGAGCGTCAGCTTCGCCTTCTCGCCGAGTGTCAGCCGCGTGTTGTCGGTGAAGGTGACTTCCAGCCGCGCCGTTTGCGCGGTTGAGAGGACCTCGTTGAGAAAGACCGAGGAGTTGAGGCCAAGCGTGCGTATGGCGCCGTTGCGCGTTCCGCTCGCCTCTCCTTGTATGCGGCTGACCGTGCCGATCGCGTCTTGCGCCGCGCACTGGCCGCCGGCGAAGCCGGAAACCAGCATCACCGCAATGATGATCAGTCGCTGCAACATGCGCCTGTCCATGCGAACTGTGAATGGCCGGTCGGAGTGCTCCGTCAATGCAGGCACGCCGAACCAATCAAAGTCTCACCGCTTCAGTCAGTCTTCGCCCTCTTCCAGCTCGCCGATATGGTGCTGGGCGTAGAGTTCGAGGCCAAGCTTGGCAACCAGATCGAGCTGAGTTTCGAGGAAATCGATGTGCTCTTCCTCATCGTGCATGAGCTTCTCGAACTGGTCGCGCGTGACATAATCGCGAACCGAATGGCAATGCGTGGCCGCCTCTTCATAGAGCGCCCGCGCCGACATTTCGGCGGCGAGGTCGCAGTCGAGCACCTCCTTGACGTTTTGGCCGATATGCAGCGGATCGAGCACCTGCATGTTCGGGAAACCATCAAGAAAGATGATGCGCTCGACGAGCTTATCGGCATGCTGCATCTCTTCGATGGATTCCTTGCGCCACTGCTTGGCGAGCGATTTGTAGCCCCAATTGTCGAGCAGACGGTAATGCAGCCAATATTGATTAACGGCGGTCAATTCGTGCCGCAGCGCCTTGTTGAGGTAATCGAGGACACCGGGCTCGCCTCTCATCATTTTGCTCCTGATTGCGCTCTTGTTCAGCTCTTGGGATCAAATTCGATTGCACGAAACGGGACGGATCATCCGATTATAGCGGCTGTGACCGGGCTCGAAAGCCCGCCGGGCGCGAGCTTTATCAACGGATCAGGAGCGGCGTGTTAGGAGCCGGCTTGCGCGTTTCGGCAGCACACGGGCCCAGACGTGGCTCCGGAAACCCCGAGCGCCTCATCCATGATGCGCCGAATGGTGCGCGCGCAGCGCCCGCACTGCGCGCTGCAACCCAGGCAATGGTAAACCTGCCCCGTGGTGCGCGGCACGTTCTCGCCCGACGACAGCGTGGAACGCACGTCGTGGTCGGTGAAAACGTTGCAAGAGCACACGATCATTGCGGAGAAAGTCCGAAGGACAATTGGTCCGAATTGAAACCGTCAATAGTCCAGGCTCGGCGCGGTTGCAAAGAAAAAATCGTTATTTGTAAGCGTTCTAATTTACGAGAGTTGTTCGCTCGCAAATTAGCCGAATTCGCGCCACCGCGATTGATGTGCATCAAGCGTCTGCAAATTCAGCCGCGGAAAGGCGTAAGCCGAGTTTGGATTAAGCCGCTGGAGCGATGCCGCAATGATCGCTCCAATCAGCCCATTATTCCTGCCCGGCGTTCAAGCCGCGGCCGCCGTGTCTTCCGAACTCTCGCCGCGGCGGCGGCGCGGCCGCAACCGGCAAATGCGCGCCGGTATCCGGCACAAGTCCTCGACCAAACCGGCAAAACGCTGCCCGCGTGCCAGCGCCCGGTCGAGCGCTGCCATGGTGCGTGCGAGCCCCGGATCGTCATCGTGGATCCAGGTGCGCAACACGCCGCCGAATAAGGCCGCGAGCCCTTGAGCGCGGATCATGCCGCGCGGCCCCGATGCGCCAATTCCCGCCGCGGTGAGCATCCATTGCTGCGAGCGCACCGCGAGGCTGTTGAGCGCAAGCGCAAGTGGCAGATTGCGCCGCGCCGAGCGCAACAGCGATCGCACCGCCTCGCGATGGGGCGCGAGGATTTCTATTCTGCGCATCAACACGTCGAACAGGCGCTCCCGCGCCGGCTCTTCCTCGACGTCACCGAAGTCCTCGCTCAGGACGGCGCGGTCGACGGATTTCACGTGAGCGGCCAGAATGGCCAGTGTGGAGGGAAATTCGCTACGCAGCTGCGCCAGCGACACGCCCGAAGCTTCGGCGATTTCGGCAAAACCGATCTGCTCGATCGGCTTGTCGGCGAGAAGATTGAGAAACGCCGCGATGATCTTTTCGCGATCGCCCGCCGGGGCGGCGGCCGCACGCCCGGAGGATGGAGCCGAAGATTTACGAGCGGGTCTACGTGCCGGTCTGCGTGCCGAGCGTGCCGATTTACTTGCCATGTGCAATACTCCAATTCGCACTCAATGAAGCGATAATCGTCAAGCGCTCCGCCGCGCCGGGCGCGGCTTCGCCTTCGCCATCTCATTGGCAAATGTAGGTGAGGGCCGCGATCGTTCCAAGGCCACAGAATCAAGGCCGCAGATCCGCGGCGAAAATCAGCCGGCTAAAGCGAAATGACATGAGGTCGAATCGGCATTTCGCTTTAGCCTTATTTGAGCATGATCTTTTCCGAAAACCGGCATCCACTTTTCGGGATCATGCTATAATTCGCGCGAGCGTGCGGTTGCGGCGGCAATTGCCTCGCTCATCAGCCGGATGAGGCCATTTGGACGCATCAGGACCGCGAGCGCAGCGGCGGTGGTGCCGCCCGGCGAGGTTACGTTTTGGCGTAACGTCGCCGCATCCTGGCGCGATCGATGCAACAGCTCGCCCGAGCCGGCGATGGTCTCGCGGGCAAGCTTCTCGGCCAGATTGGCCGGCAGGCCGACCGCCGCGCCAGCTTGCGCCAGCGCTTCCGCGAGCAGGAAGACGTAAGCCGGTCCGGAGCCTGACAGCGCCGTTACCGCGTCCATCAAACTCTCATCTTCGACCCATTCCACGGCGCCGGTCGCGCCGAGCAAGCGATGCGCGACTTGGCGTTGCCGCTGGTCCGCCTTCGCGGCGACCGCGACGGTGATGCCGCGCCCGATCGCGGCGGGGGTATTCGGCATCGCCCGCACCATTGCCGCGGCGCGAGGAAATATGGTGGCGAGAAACCGCAGCGTCCGTCCGGCCATGATGGAAATGATCAGCGCGGAAGAAGAAACGTTCGCGGCCAGCGCGCTCAGCACTTCGGCGGCCGCTTGCGGCTTAATGGCAAGGACAACCACATTGGCTTGCCGCAGAGTCTCGGCGTCGGGGTTGAGCCGAATACCGCGACTGGCGAGCGCGGCGATGTGGGGAAGCGGCTCTGGCTCCAGCACCGCAACCTGGCGCGGGTCAAGACCAAGGCGCAGCCAGCCTTCGAGCAGAGCGCCGCCCATTTTGCCGGCGCCAATGAGCGCAATCAGACCGGAGAAATCGCGCAAGTTCGTATTTGCATCCGAAGTTGCGTCCGGATTTGCTTCCGGCATCGCTTCGGGAGGCCCCGCGGTGGTCACGCCTCGCCTGTGGTTTCGAACATCGCCGATTCCATGGCTTCGCGCGCCGACTTGCCCGCCCAGATGACAAATTGGAAGGCAGGGAAATAGCGCTCGCAGGAATCGAGCGCACTTGCGAGCACCGCTTCGCATTGCCGGCCGGAAGCCGCGACGCCGCCGGCGAGCACCAAAGCATGGCGGAACATGACGACGCCATTTTGCGTCCAGACGTCGAAATGCCCGATCCACATCTGCTCGTTGATAAGCCCGATCAGCTTTTGCACATCGGCTAAGCGCGGCTCCGGCACCTTCATGTCGAAGGCGCAGGCAAGATGCAGCGTCTCGATGTCGTTCATCCAGGTGAACGACACCTGATAGTTGGTCCACCGCCCGGTGACGACGAGACCGATCTCGTCCTCGCCGGCACGTTCGAACGGCCAGTTGTTGCCGGCAGCCATATGCTCGACGACGTCGAGCGGACTGCCACGATTATCGTGCGCAGATTCGATGAGGGCCATGCCGTCTCCACTCTGTCCCCGAAAGGGTGGAACGCACGCCACAGCACCGTTCTAAATACCGGCTGCAATTTGACGCAGGAGCGACTTTTGCGTGCCGATTGACGGAAGCCGCGAATCAGCCCGTCCCTTGACTATAAACGGCCTGTTTCTTTCCACCAAAACCTGTCCCAACGCCTTGTCCCGGCATCGGTACCGGCACTCATGAAGTGATTTGCCGCCTCCACACAATCCTTCCTGAATCGCCGTCCACAGCTCGGGCTGCGACAAGTTGACTCGGGGGACGGGGGCGGCGCCTGTACGGACCGCTCGGCTTTAGTCGAACAGGCTCGAGACCGATTCCTCGGCGGCGGTGCGGCTGATGGCTTCGCCGATCAGTGTCGCAATCGGCAGGACGCGAATGTTCTTTGCCTCGGTGACCGCTTTCGTCGGCTGAATCGAGTCGGTGATGACCAGCTCTTTGAGCCGCGATTTGCCGATGCGGGCGACCGCGCCGCCGGACAACACGCCATGGGTGATGTAGGCGTAGACCTCTTTGGCGCCCTTATCGAGCAGCGCGTCGGCGGCGTTCACCAGCGTGCCGCCAGAGTCGACGATGTCATCGACCAAGATGCAGACGCCGCCGTCAACATCGCCGATGACATTTGCTACTTCGGATTCGCCAGGCCGCTCGCGGCGCTTGTCGACGATCGCGAGCGGGGCGTTGATCCTTTTGGCAAGCCCGCGCGCGCGCACGACGCCGCCGACGTCCGGCGACACCACGATGACTTTGCTCAGATCGAAACGTTGCCGGATATCGCGCGTGATCACCGGCGCGGCGAACAGATTGTCGGTGGGAATATCGAAAAAGCCCTGAATTTGGCCGGCATGCAGATCGAGCGTCAGCACGCGGTCGGCGCCGGCATGGGTGATGAGATTGGCGACGAGCTTGGCCGAGATCGGCGTGCGCGGTCCGGGTTTGCGATCCTGCCGCGCGTAACCGAAATACGGGATGACGGCGGTGATGCGCCGCGCCGACGCGCGCCGCATCGCGTCGATGATGATCAGCAATTCCATCAGGTGATCGTTGGCGGGAAATGAGGTCGATTGGATCACGAACACGTCGGCGCCGCGCACGTTCTCCAGGATTTCGACGAAGATTTCCATGTCGGCAAAGCGCCGAACCACGGCTTTGGTCATCGGCGTGCCGATGTAATTGCCGATGGCCTCGGCCAGCGCAGGATTGGAATTGCCGGCGACGAGCTTGATGGCTCCGTTCTTGCCCGTCATCCCCAGCTCTCCTGCGCCGTCCGCGTCGCGGCGCATAATTTCGGAAAGTCCAAGCCGAAAGTCTTAAAGCCTCGGTGCCGTCCGCTGGCGACACGGTTGCGGCACGGATCACGCCCGAACGAAAACAAAGCCCTGATACAAGCCGCGTCTGGGGCTGGCAATATGAATCAAAACCTTTCCCCCGGCCGTTTTTCATCTTGTAAAAGAATGCCTTAACCGCAGCGCCAAGGGGCGCTAAGGGGGCCGGCGGCAGCAGCAGCGTGGCGGTCGCAGCGCTCAATCGGCGGATCAGCTACGGCCCTACCAGGGCGATCGCGTTAACGTGCCGGCCATAGTCAGCTTCGGCACGGTGCGTGGTGCGCCGATAGCTGAAAAATCGCTCGGGATCGGCATAGGTGCACAGCCCGAGATCCTCCACCTCGGTTACGCCGGCACGCTTGAGCCGCACGGCGATATATCCGGCGAGGTCGAACATGGCGTGGCGCTCGCGCTGAGCGGGGGCAAAGAAGCGGGCACTCGCCGGATCCTCGGCCCGAAACCGGGCAACGAGATCGGGTCCGACCTCGTAGCTTTTCTGCCGAATCATCGGACCGATTGCCGCCCGGATCTGGCCTTGCGCCGCGCCAAGCCGCTCCATTGCCGCGATGGTCGCTTCGAGGACGCCAGTCAGGGCCCCGCGCCAGCCGGCATGGGCCGCCCCGGTCACGCCTGCCCGCGGATCGGCGAACAGGACCGGTCCGCAGTCCGCCGTGGTCACCCCGATCGCGAGCGCGCGCATGCGCGTGACGATGGCGTCCGCTTGCGGCCGGTTCTCGGTCGTCCACGGCGCCTCGGCGACGACAACGTTGGGTGAATGCGATTGATAGGCCGTGAGCAGCCGCCGCGGCTCCACCCCGAGCGCCGCCGCCATGCGGGCGCGATTTTCCACGACCTTGCCGGCGTCGTCCTGCGAGCCGACACCGCCATTGAGAGTAGCGTAGAGCCCGCTGGAGACGCCGCCCGCTCGCGTGAAAAAGGCGTGGCGGATTCCGGTCAGTGTCAGTGACGCAGCCTCGATCTTCATGGTCTTGTCTCAAAAGCAGGCAATGGACCGAGCTTCGGCGCCGCAATCGCGATGGCCTTGAACAATTCACCCATGCCTCGCGCACCACCCGCAATCAACCGGGAGAATGCGATTTCGATGTCTGCGGCTTTCTGCCCCGATACCGCGGATTTGAGCGCGGCGGCGCGTTTCTCGATGCCGAGGCGGAGAAACAAATCGCGCTGCCGTATCGGCCCGTGAATGCGAGCGCCCATCGTCTCGGCGCATTGCGTCAGCGCCTCGAAATCCACATGCGCGGTCAAGTCGGCCGTTCCCGGCGCGCGCAACGGATCGGTGAAGGAATGCCGCGCGACCGCCTGCAGCGTATCGCCCAACCCCGAATGGGCGTGACCGTAATCGATGATCAAAGCGGCGCCTTCGTCACGGGTCCGCCGCCCGAGCTCAAGCGCGACGGTATCGGCGCGCCATTCATAGATCGAGCCGGGCGGGGCCCCACGCAATGAACGCGGTAGCGATGTTTCGAAGAATCGCAACGGCTCGCGCGCGGTATCGAACGCGAGGTTGCCTTCGGCAGTTACGATGACCACGCGCTCGTGCCAGCCATCCTCCCGTTTGACGGCCTGATGCACGGGCAACGCGTCGATGAACTCGTTGGCGACGATGATGCTCGGGCCGCCGGGCACGTCTTCGAGCGTGTCGTGCCACAGCATCGCCAGCCCGGTTTTGGCGAGCCGCCGCTCCTGAACTTTGCGCAGCGCCGGGCTGATTTCAACCAGATGCAGCACCGCGGCTTGGCGAAATCCGCCCACCGCTTTGGTCGCGCGCAACGCATCGTCAAGGAGCGTGCCGCGCCCGGGGCCGAGCTCGATGATGCGAAAATTTTCCGGCGCGCCCATCTGGCGCCAGACCGTCGCCATCCAGACCCCGATCAGCTCGCCGAACATTTGGCTGATCTCCGGCGAGGTGATGAAATCGCCGCCGCTACCGAGCGGATCGCGCTTGACGTAGTAGCCGTGCTCCGGATGCGTGAGGCACTGCCGCATATAGTCGGCGACCGGCATTGGCCCGCCGATCGCGATCCGCCGTCGGATTTCATCGAGCAGCGGGGCGGCCGCGTCAGCCATTTTTTGGCTTCGGCAGGCGCCGGAAAGCAACGACGAGAATGGCGATGCCGCCAAATATCAATGGAATGCACAACAGCATTCCCATCGTCAGGCCGCCCCATAAAAAGCCAAGCTGCGCGTCCGGCTCGCGAAAAAACTCGCAAGTGATCCGCGCCACGCCATAGCCGATCGCGAACACGCCGGTGACGATACCGGGCCGCTTTAATGCGCCACAGCGAACGAGCAAGCCGACCACAATGAACAGCACGACGCCCTCGAGCGCCGCCTCGTAGAGCTGGCTTGGGTGGCGCGGAATAGGTCCCCCATGCGGGAACACCATGGCCCAAGGAACGTCGGTGGGGCGGCCCCATAATTCGCCGTTGATGAAATTGGCGATGCGGCCGAGGAATAATCCGATCGGCGCCACGGCCGCGTTCACGTCGCCGAGCGACAGGATCGGAATGCCGCGGCGGAGTGCAAACAGCACGATGGCCAGCACGCAGCCGGTTACGCCGCCGTGGAACGACATGCCGCCATTCCAGAGCTGGACGATTTCAAGCGGATCGGCGGTGAAATGCGCAAGATTATAGAACAGCACATAACCAATACGGCCGCCGAGAATAATGCCGAGCGTGATCCAGATGACGAAGTCGTCGAAATCGGTCACGGTCAGAGGGGCAGGGCCGCCCCACAGCTTTTGCGACGAAATAATTGCGCGTGCATAAAACCAGCCGCCGATAATGCCGACGATATAGGCCAGCGCGTACCAGCGCACCGCAAACGGGCCGATGGCAATCAGGACCGGATTGATCGCGGGAAATGGAATGACTGGGAGAACCAGCATCGAGTTTTCCTGAATCCTTTCTAATTTGCGCTGCGCGTCGTTTTATTGCGGTCATTCGTACGGTCAGGGTCGAAACTCATTATTTCCGCGAGCCGCGTTGCGATTTTCGCTGCGACCCGAAGGGACGCGGGCCTTTCGGTCGCTGGCGTCGTTGCTCGTCGCTCATGATCGGATAGGGCATATCGCTCCTCTCGCCTAGCCAGCGGCCGAAATTCCCGGCGTCGCGGCCGTGTAAATAATGAGTTTTGACCCTCATTTGCGGCTGAGCTGCCTGCGCGCGCTTATTAAGCTCCTTGCCTCGCGCCCCTTGCGGCTCGGCTGCACCATTGCCATTGTTTCTAAGCGGGGCAGGCTCAGGTAGCAATTAAAGGCCGCGGAGGCGAGCATGGTGCAGACGACGAATCGGTTTTTCGATGAAGTTGCCCGGCTGATGAACGATGCCGCCGGTGTTGCGCAGGGCGTCCGCCGTGAATTCGAGACGCTGTTCCGCAACCAGGCCGATCGCTTTCTGCGCGATCTCGACGTGGTCAAGCGCGAGGAGTTCGAGGCTGTCAAGGAAATGGCGCGGATCGCGCGCGAAGACAGCGAAGCGCTCAAGGCGCGTCTTGCGGCGCTCGAAGCGAGGCTTTCGCAAATGACGCCCATGACCGGGCCGGCGGCAGAGCCCGCACCGGCGCCAAGCCCCAATATCGATAGGCCCGCTCTCTAGTGCATAGCGCCGGCCGCTATTGGCCTGCCGAGAACCGCGACGCCTTGAACCGCGACGCCTTGGGCGTTGCGGCATTTCCTTGTTTTCCGCAAAGCGCGCCGTTATAAGCGCGGCCATCCGCGGCATCACCGGCACCCCTGGAGGCTGACGCGGAATTTCCTTTGCATTACAAGGCTTAACACGAGGATATACGATGGCGACCGTCAATCAGATCAAGGCGGCGACACGCTCGCGGGCAGGCAAGGGGGCCGCCCGGGCCGAGCGTCGCGCTGGCCGCGTACCCGGAATCATCTATGGCGACGGCAAGCCGCCGCTGTCGATTTCGCTCGACTATGCCGATCTGCGCCAACGCATTTATGCCGGCCGCTTCCTCACGACCATCCATGAGGTTGAGGTGGACGGCGTGAAGCACCGCGTCATCCCGCGTGATTTCCAGCTCGATCCGGTGCGCGATGTACCGCTGCATGTGGATTTCATGCGGCTGGGCGAGGGCGCCACCATCCGGGTCAACATCCCGATCCATGTGCGCGGCGCCGATCAGTCGCCCGGCGTCAAGCGCGGCGGCACCGTCAGCATTGTTACGCACACCGTCGAAGTGCGTTGCCTGGCCGACGCGATCCCGAGCGGCATCGAAGTCGATGTCGGCGGGCTCGATATCAATCATTCGAAGCATCTGAGCGATATCACGCTGCCGGAAGGCGTGCGCGCGGTCGCCGGCCGTGACATCACGCTTGTGACCGTGGTGCCGCCGTCCGGATACGCCGAAGAAATGAAGGCGGCCGCCGAAGCCGCCGCCGCTGCGGCCGCCGCTGCTGCCGCGGCTGCGGCAGCAGGTGTGCCGGCCGAAGGTGCAGCGCCCGGCGCTGCTCCGGGTGCGGCCCCTGGCACCGCTCCGGGCGCGGCGCCCGCCGCAGCGCCCGCCGCTGCGCCCGAGAAGAAGTGAGGTCGTCCGGCATAGGATGAATGTTCATGTTGCTCCTGGTCGGACTCGGCAATCCGGGAGCGCGCTATGCCGGCACCCGGCACAATATTGGCTTTATGGCCGTTCAGGAAATCGCGAAGCGTCACGGTATTGGCCCGTGGCGCCCGCATTTTCAGGAGCTTGCGCTTGCCTGTAACGGGTCGATCGACGGTACGGATGTTTTATTGTTACTCCCAGGGACGTTCATGAATGAATCGGGTCGGGCGGTAGCCGCAGCAGTGAAATCACACCGGCTTTCGTTAGGAGACATTATTGTCTTTCACGATGACATAGAGCGCCGGCCCGCCAACGTTAAAGTCAAGATCAATGGAGGCGACCGCGGTCACAACGGTCTCCGCTCAATTAGCGCTTATGTGGGGAAGGAATATCGCCGAGTACAAATCGGTGTGGGCCGCCCAGAAGAAAAGTATCTAGTTGAGTCTTACGTGCTGAGTAAATTCATTGAACCAGAACGACGCTTGTTCAGTATGCTAATTAAAATTCTGGCTGACAGAATTAATCTCCTCGTACGTGGAGAAGATACATTTTTTGAGCGCGAAGTTGCGTCTGCCACAAAGCAATTTGGTGACTGGCCGCACTAAATGAACGGGTCACGACCAGTCAATTAGCAATGAAATAATCTCATGGGCTTCAAATGCGGCATCGTCGGCTTGCCGAATGTAGGTAAGTCAACGCTCTTCAACGCGCTGACCGAGACTGCGGCGGCGCAAGCGGCGAACTATCCATTTTGCACGATCGAGCCGAATGTCGGCGAAGTCGCCGTGCCGGATCCGCGGCTCGAAACATTGGCCGCTCTGGCGAAATCCGCTGCGATCGTGCCGACGCGGCTGACCTTCGTCGATATTGCCGGTCTTGTGCGCGGCGCTTCGAAAGGCGAGGGGCTCGGCAATCAGTTCCTCGCCAATATCCGCGAAGTCGATGCGATCGCGCATGTTGTGCGCTGCTTCGAAGACACCGACGTGACCCATGTCGAAGGCCGTATCGATCCGATCGCCGACATCGAGACCGTGGAAACCGAGCTGATGCTGGCGGATCTCGAAAGCCTGGAACGGCGTAGCGAGGGGCTCGAACGCAAGTCGCGTGGCACCGACAAAGAGGCGGCCGAAGCGCGCCACACCCTCGATCTGATCGAGCGCACGCTGACCTTGCTGCGCGACGGCAAGCCGGCGCGCCTGACGCCGCGCAAACCCGAGGAGGAGAAGCCGTTCCATATGCTGACGCTATTGACGGCGCTGCCGGTGCTCTATGTCTGCAATGTGGACGAGGATGCCGCGGCGACCGGCAATGAATTTTCCCGGAAAGTGCAGGCGCGCGCGCACGCGGAGGGCGCAGGCGTTGTGGTCATTTCCGCCAAGATCGAAGCCGAGATCGCGGTTTTGTCGCACCACGACCGCGACGATTATCTCGTCTCGATCGGCCTGCAACAGGCGGGGCTCGATCGGCTCATTGCCGCCGGCTATGCGCTCCTCGACCTGGTGACCTTTTTCACCGCCGGCCCGAAGGAGACGCGCGCCTGGACGATCACGCGCGGCACCAAGGCGCCGGCGGCCGCGGGCGTCATCCATAGCGATTTCGAGCGCGGCTTCATCCGCGCCGAGACTATTTTATATGACGACTATGTCGCTTGCGGCGGCGAGGCCGGCGCGCGCGACGCCGGCAAGATGCGGCTCGAGGGCAAGGATTACGTCGTGGTGGACGGCGACGTCATGCACTTTCGATTCAGCACATAGCGTAGGGTGGGCAAAATCGTCTTCTATTTGTTCCGCGTCGGCATCGCGCGTGAACGATTTTGCCCACGCGTCACGCGCATTGCCGGCACGATGCCCACCCTACGCTTGCTAAGAAACGAATAGCGGGCCCACCTCGGACATAGCGCGACTTCCGATTTGAGCCAAAAGCAGCCTCATGCACTGCAGCAATCAATGCTAGGCTTAGGATAGGTATTGTCTAATTTTTGCCAGCAGTTGACTTAGAGCAGTTGACTTGGACATTGCAGACCAGTGGCGCGCCATTAGGCGCGATCAAGTGAATATGATGTGAATATGATGTGGACTTGGATGTCTGGATAATCGTTGATGGAAAAAATCTTTGGCGCCGTCTTACTGAGCGTCCTTGGGTTCGCCGTCTTCCCGTCCCAAGCAGAGGTGGCCTATCCCGCGAGTGGAGCAGCACCGGCGGCAAGCGGTTATGACCCCGTGCAGCGCTGCCTAGATCTGGTTCAATTGAATGTCGCCGGAAAAATCGCTCCCGCGCTTCCAGTGACGTCACATCCTGTTCAAAGTCCTCCGAAAGATCTTCCACTTCGGTGTCTGGCTGGGAATCTGGAGGAAATCAAAAGCGCTTTAAAGAATCAAATCGCAAATTGCGAAAGAAAATCGGCCAAGGAGAAAGCCCAAACGTTCCAGTTCGGCTGCCGAATGGTGAAAAACGAGGACTATTGTCTGAACGCCAACACGGAGATGCTGAAAATCGTCAGCCAGCCGAATATGGATTACGCCACCTTCGTGAACCGGGCAGCGCGGGAGTTTGACTGGTACGAGAGCAACGGCCGCCAGGGTAACGACGGGAAATTTAAGACGGGAACGACACGGTTTACTGGGTACTATAGTCCAACGGCGGTTGATGCGTCCGCTGTCCAGTCGGATGTGTACCCGTACCCGATCTATGCGGCGCCCGAAGGTCTGACGTATTTCGAAAATCCTAAGCCGGAGTTGGGGCAGGGCTGCGGAGTAGACGCGGTCACCAAAGTTCCAATCCATTGGTGCATTGACAATAAAAACAGCACCTTCTCCGCACTTCCCACCCGCGAACAGATGGCTCAGGGCGCCTTGGATGGGAAAATTCGGAAGATCGCTTATTTCCGAAGTCTTTATGACGTTTCTAATTTTATGCTGGAAGGTGCCGGAAGCGTGAACTTGAGACAGAAGGACGGCTCCATAGAAAGCGTGGTTTTGAATTTCGCCGGAACGAACGGTAGGCCCAATAACCTGATCGGTGACGTTCTGAAGTGCGAGAATAAAAAAATAAAAGGCTCTATGGCCGCTTACTACGCCCGTTATCCCGACGAGGCCTATCGGGACACCGTCCATTACAATCCATCAACTGTCTTTTACCAACCGGGAGTCAGTTACGAAGGCGTGGATCATATCCCAGTCACGCCGAACGCCTCGATCGCTACGGATCCAACTTCAATTCCCACCGGCACCATCACCTTGCTCAATGTACCCGCGGCGAGCGCGTGTTCTTCGATGGCGGTCGCGCAAGACATCGGCGGACGAATCAAAGGCCCTCATATCGATAGATATACAGGAGCGGGCTCCCCCGCCGGGGCAAGGGCCAATGCTTTTAACAATTCCGGATTTGTTTTTATGGCGGTTCCCAAGGGGACCGGGAGTCCGGTCTCAGATTGCGTATCAAAAACCGCCAATTGACGGGTAAGATCAGAGCGACAAATGGATCATAGGCCATTGTCGCCAGCGGACTAACGACGCTTGCGAGCTTTCTATTTTGCCTGAAGGTCGTTGGTGATCGTCTTTTTTCCCGTTATGCAGGCCAGCAGCTCATCGCCGTCGATTTTGTGCCCGCCTTCGTCTCTGATCGACACGTTTACCAATCCCGTCTCATTCATCTGGCGTGCTTTGCTAAGCGCCTCATGCACGTCGTTTGCTGTTTCCGACACGGGGCCTATGGCGAGGCCGAGAGTATCGCTGGTGACGGTGTATGCCATATCGCGTTACGCCAATCTCTTTGCGATCGTTTCACCTTTTATCCACCGTCAACATGTCAGCACGTAAGATTGGCAAGCGAAGGGCTCGCTATCTGCTTATCATCCAGAGGCTGGTTGCGTGCCATTTTTGCAACACCCGCAATTTTTTCAATGGCGGCCCAATTAAGGCGCATATCGCCTGATTGAATACGATTGAATACGAGGTGCTCAACAAGTCAGGGGGATCGTTATGACTCTCAGTAGCTTGAGCCCAATGCAGCATGCCGCGCCAAGAGTAATTTTTGATACCAATAGATTACGCACACTCATTGCAGAGTATACAGGCGTTAATGCCGAACGAGTTACAGATGAAGCGCACTTTGGTGACGATCTCGGCCTGGATCGGCTTGATCGCCTCGAATTGATGATACTGATCGAGGATGAATTTGCCGACATTGAGATTTCGGAAAACGATGCCAATCAGATCGAAGTCGTCGGCGATCTCATTCGCATATTGGAATCACCTGCGGGGGGCCTTGGTGGCGCGCAGGTGTCATGATTTAGATCGAACAACTTTACGAGTGGCGGAACGGGGATCAGTCACGACAATGCGTTCGTTTGTTTTTTTAATCATCGCCTTGATGCTCGGCGGCTGCATGCAGGAGACACTTGCGCCCGTGACTCAGGCCGGCTGGAGCGCGCGCGACAGGCAATTGATGTCTAATCTGCCCTACGCGCAGGCGACAATTCCGGAGGAGTTTCGCCGGCACATCGTCAGCTACACGCGTAAGGAAGTCCCCGGCACCATCGTCGTCGATAGTAGCAACAAGTTTCTATATTACGTGCTGCCTAAGGGCCAAGCGATCCGCTACGGCATCACTGTCGGCGAAGACGCGCAAGCCTGGACTGGCATGGCCACGGTCGGCCGCAAGGAAGAGTGGCCGTCGTGGACACCGACCGCCGGCGAACACGCGCGACTTGGGCCCATCCCGGCCTTCGTGACCGGCGGGCCACAAAATCCGATGGGTGCGCGCGGGCTATATCTGTACTCCAGTGGCAAGGACACGCAGTACCGGATCCATGGCACCAACCAGCCGGAATATATTGGCCAAGCTATCTCTTCGGGCTGCATCCGCATGACCAACGAGGACGTGATTGACCTCTACAATCGCGTAAAGATCGGCACAATTGTTGTTGTCCTCGCGCCAACGAAGCCTTACTTGCCATTCGGCCCCCACGCCTAGGCGATGCGATCCCGGGCGCTTCTTGGCCGGCTTGTTCTCACGCGACCTGCTGGACTTCGGCTTCGCAGCGACGACTGTGTCAATCGGCTGGCTGGGGCTTTGTTGTCGGCGTGGTAGTCGATTCATTCGTTGCTGAATCCGAGCCGCGTTCTCGCATTGTAGAATCGGGCGAGGTGACTTGCGTCTACGAGGCGGGCTTCGACCCGAATAAGCCGCCAAAAAATTTACTCGTCAACGAACTATCGTTGTCGGCCCAGGGGACGGGCGGCAGTTGCGGCAGTTGCGATCCATTCGGTAGCACCATCGCAAGCGGTATTATTCTCCCCGGAAACCGTGCGAGGAAAACCGTGTTCATTCCGCCGTCGAGGCCGCTGTAGATAGGTGCGACTGACACGTTCTCTGCTACAAATTGCGCATATTCGAGCTCGTCGGCGTGTTGTTTCTCCAGCGCCCTCCGAGCGATTTTCGGATTGACGACAAAGGCGGGACATTTACCGGTCGGATCGAACACAAGAGGCTTCGACGAATTCGGGAGCTGGTACGCATCGAACACGTAACGGCGATCGCACACATCTACTTTGGGTTCGAGACGCGTTGCCTCGAAATGATCATTGCCGATCTTGAGCATCTTCCAGAAGTCCATGTTCGGATTGGTTCGATGCCGCGCCAGGTTCGCCGGCGTCAAACGGAACGGATAGGCCTGGATCTGGAATGACGGCTGGCCGCCGACCAGTGAGTCGCGCACCAGCGAATAGATCTCGCCCATCTGTTCGTCGGTCATGGCATAGCAGCCGCTCGACCAGCAGTCGCCGTGGATCATCAGAAAGGTGCCGTCGCGATCGTTTGCCTTATCGAAGCTGTTGGGAAAACCGATGTTGATCGCAAGATAGTAGTTGGAATTCGGATTCATCAACTCGGGCGTGATTCTATAGAACCCCTCCGGAGCCTGACGGTCGCCCTCATGCAACTTTGGCCCAAGATCGCCAGACCACCGACAGATCGGATAGACCTTGAGGATCTGGAAATGGCCGGTGGTGTCCTGCTTCCAGACTTCGAGTTCCGATTCTTCCTTGAAAATGCGCACGAGAATCGGTGAATTTTTCGACATGTTCTTTTGTTGGAACAGCGAGAGCAGCTCGTGCGAGACTTCCTGTGTTGCCTTGGTCGGCAACTGACTGCCGTCTTCGCCAAGGCACCGGAGCGGCGTCACGACGCCGGCAAGAGCCGCCGTTAGCGCAAGCACGCGGACCACCGTAGCGCGGATCAATGCTACCCCCGACCGTGGGACCTTTTTCGACTCATTACCTTAAGAGGTGGCGTTCGCAAGGCCATTAACGCCAGGATTCCCCGCAAATGATGTCAAACGTCTGTCAATCCGGACAGATTCAGAGCCGATTCTTCAGATCGGTTCACCGCTTATCCACCGTCAACACGTCAAGCACTCGATATAACTCGCGGTGATCCGCGGCGCGGCTTGTTTGTGGCGAAACCGTCGCTCTTATCCGGCACTTCGTTTCAGTCGGCGTATCAATGGTGCCGGGGATTCCGCAAATATCTTCTATGGAGTTGATGTCTTTAACCGGTAAAAAATTCAGATCGCATTGACCAAGGGTGATGCCATCTTCCCGCGTATTGGTAAGATCTCCGCTGCAGGTCAATCGAAGTCCCGAAGCGGCACTACATTCGACAATCGTGCCGCCTGTTACCAACACCGTAACGATACCGATTAGCGCCTGCTTCGCCATGTCCTTGGCCATGTCGATCTTGGCCATCTCGATTTATGCCATGTCGATCTAGTTTGGCTGCTCGAAGCCACGGTTAGCAAAAGGCGCACACCTTTCAATTCAAATGGGCGCGAGGCATGGAGAAGCTGATTTCCGTTTTGCCCCTGAAAGGGGAAATCGGCACGCCTGACCGTTTGGACTTTATCTGCTCCGCATCGTCCAACCCGCGCCGGGCTTGGACACGTTTTGCCATCCACGCATGGGATGCCGCAGCTGCGTCGAATGCGACTGGACGGCAGAGGATGTTGTTGATCGCGTTCTGACCTTGGCCTCGGCGGGTGGCGCCGGCTTCTGCGGGGGCAGTGGCATTCGCGCCCCAGCTGCCACGGGATCGAGTTCGCGAGGGACCAGCATCGCGAAATTGCCGGGATGATGGACGTGACTGGCGAGTTGCCCGGCATGATCTCCAGCTCCCCAAAAGATATCGGCGCGGGCTGGGCCGACAATGGCCGAGCCGGTGTCCTGAGCGATCATCAAATGGTCAAAGTGGCTGCCCCGTTTGTCATCGGTGAGAGGCAAGTCGGCGTCGATGAAAAACGGCGTGCCGTAGACATGTAACGCATTATCGACGGCAATAGAGCGCTCTGCTGTCAGCGGTATGCCTTGGGCGCCAATCGCCTCATGCTCACGCGGCGTCTCTTGGAGGCCAACCGGTCGCCGATCATCTGATAGTCCGACGATGCGGAAAAACATAAAGGATCGATTTTGGCGCAAGAGTTCCTCGGCGCCCTGTGGGTTGGCGTGTACCCAGTCACGAATTCGCTCGAGCGACATCTCTTCACGCGGAATGATGTTGCGCTCGACGAGAATGCGGCTGAGCGGCACGAATGGGTAGCCATTATGTCCATCGTAGTTGATGCGCAGCATGGCTCCGTCTTCGAGGCGCACGCGCGCTGATCCCTGGATCTGGATAGTGAGAGCATCCGACTGATTTTTGATCCAACAGATCTCGAGATGTTTGCCGTCGAGAGCGCCGTCGAGGATCTCGCCGCGATCGTAGTAAGGGACGAGCGTGCCACTGTCCGTACGCCGCAATGATTGTCCCCTGTTGGGAAAGCCGGGACCGGCACTGCGGGGCGGCGGCACCAGATCTAGCGGGCGGCGATAGATCGGTACCTTGAAAATTCCGGTGGGGAAGCGTGAGCCGTCGACGATCGGTTCGTAATAGCCGGTCAACAGGCCAGCACTATCGCCCAGCTTGGTTATGCGCAGCGGACGAAAATTGCGTTCCAAGAACAGCCGCGCCTGTTCGCCTGTCAGTCGGCCTGCAGCAAGCGCCCGACGACAGACCTCTATAAGCGCTGGATACATCGGACGCTTTTCGCCCTCGCTGAGGCTGCTTCGCAGCAGAGGGCGGCAGCTCGCTAAAAAGGTAGCAAACGCGGCGGCGTGGTCATCCGCTGACCATCCCTTCAACGCATTCCATTCAATCGGCTCGAGGGCGGCGTCGGGGAGACGAAGCGGTTCGGGTTGTGCTGCCGACGGTCCGAATATCGCAGGTGGGAAAGCGGCGAATTGGGTTTTCTGTTCCACGCGCGCCGCAGCATGAGCCGACAGTCCGACCAGCTGCGCAACAATTCCGACAATCAGGACGAATGTAGCTGCGATCGCGATCCGATCGCGATCAATTTTGAATGGGCAACTGCCGCTAACTTTGGACATCGCCAGTCCGCGTGTCTGCCAGCGGATGAATTTAGCAGGCGGAAAAGGCTAATTTTGTGATCAGAGCTGGGGCATCAGCCGTTAACTGCAGTGCTAGACCATCGGACGGAATGTCTGTTCCCGTCAAAGCAGACATCGACCGAGCCTATTGGATGTACGCTCAGTGCGGGAAGCAGACATCAGCCGTGACCGGCCTAACTCGCTTTTTGTAAGCCCTCGATTTTGATCGTAGCTGAAGGCCTGTCCTAATTCTTGTCTTAATTCTTGGCGCGCCGTTTCCATTCCAGGAACTCAGCATAAAGCTTTTCAACGTCTTGATTTGATGGTTTGGCGCCTGCGTGCTGCGGCACGAAGTCCTTAGAGCCCGGACCTGCATATGGACCGCTCACCGCAACAGATTGCGATGGCTTGGCTGGCGCTTCGCGCGCAGTCTGCACGGCTCCCTGTTCTGAAGGACCGTTATCCGCTTGTAAGTGCCAACACTTACGCTCTTGCGGCCGATCTGTGCGATAGTACCAGTGGCTGTTCGGCGGCGCGGGAGAATCTGGAGCAGTAAGGCAATCGCCCGCGAACGCGATGTTAGCCGGCACGCCGACCCCCAAGCCCGAGGCTAAAAACGCAGAAGCGAACGCGATTGTGCGGATCGGCCGGAGTAGCGCTGACATGGTTCTCGCCTCCCCATCATGCGGCGACCATGTTCATGCGAAATTCGATTACAAAGCGATACAAATTGGGCAATCCCGCGTTGGTTTCGGCGCATTTTGCTGACGCTGTCAGCCTGGAAAAATCAGAGTGTCTCACCAGAAGAAGAGCGCGTCGTCTCGAGAAATAGGCAGAGTCGCGGTAAGCAGAGAGCAAAGACGCTTTATTCCACCTTAATGCTCGCGAATTGGATAACTTTTGCGTACTTCGCGATTTCGTCGGCAACGAACTTTTTGAAATTTGCAACCGACATTGGCATCGGTTCAACGCCTAGATTAAGCAAGCGTGACTTGAGGTTTGGATCCGTAACGCAGGCGGTGGTCGCCGCATTGAGCTTCTCGACGACCTCATCGGGCGTCCCAGTTGGTGCACAAATCCCATACCAGCCACTCGCGGCGTATCCCGGTACAAATTCCGCTATTGCGGGGATTTCTGGCGCGGCATCGGATCGCGTCGGAGTAGTAACCCCAATCGCAGTGAGTTTGCCGGCTCTGACGTCCTGGATGATCTGCGCTATCGGGGAAAATGCTATTGGAATTTGACCTCCAAGGAGATCCGTCATGTAACTGGCCTTATACGGCACCTGGACCATATCGGCGCCGGTCATCATCTTGAACAACTCGCAGGCGACATGTGGTCCGGTTCCCGGCCCAGCCGAAGCAATCTTTATCTTGCCAGGATTTGACTTCGCATATGCGATCAGCTCGGGAACTGATCTAACTGGGAATTCAGAATTGACCACGATCACGAAAGGGGTGCGGCCAATGGCGGCGACGGGTGTTAGATCGCGCGTAAAATCGAAGTTGAGATGCGTGTAGAGCGTTGCGTTGATGGCGTTGCCCGAAATAGTCAGCAGCATTGTGTAACCATCAGCTGCTGCGTGTGCGACCACTTCAGTGCCGATATTGCTCGCAGCTCCGGGTCGGTTATCCACGATGAATTGCTGGTTTAGCCGCTCTGAAAGAGCTTGGGCTATCAAACGTCCAAGTATGTCCGGCGACAGTCCTGCGGCGAACGCGACTACGATGTGAACTGGGCGAGTCGGGTAGTCGAGAGCCGAGGCGAAACGCGGCAGAGCGGTTGCCGCTGCGCTGCTCCCTGCGAAAGCGAGGAAAACTCTTCGTGAACGTTTCATCGCATTCTCCCGATTCCCAGCCTAGGCGGGGCTAAGATTAACAGCAATACGAAGGCGACGTCAGCGGCGATGGTCAGCGCCGATGGTCAGCGCCTTGTCCGATTGGGGTCAGAAGCAGACATCCGACGTCGTCTTCGCGATGGCTGCTTTACTCCTAAAAGCAGACATCAGATCACCGCGCGGCCAAAGGTGGGAAGACTCGCCGACCGGCTGGCCGCGATGGCCCAAAGGCGAGCACAATTACCGCACCGATGGACGCCCCATCGCCCAGTGGTCCCGCCTGAAGGCTGGGTATTCCGACGACCTCGGAACCGGCAGGCGCTGAACCGCGCCTGCGAAATTGCCTCGCAAAAAAAGCCCACCGAGTTCTGCCGCCCGGTGGGCCATTCGTTGCTGATGTATGGCTCAAATTACTTTTGTTTGGTGGTATCGCTCTTCATGTAAAGGTTATCACCTTTTCGCCGTGCCTCACGACGCTCGTGGCGACCCGTACGTCGCGCCTCACGCCGCTCGTGGCGACCCGTACGTCGTGCTTCACGCCGCTCGTGGCGACTTGCGCGCCGCCCCTGACGCCGTTCCATACCGGACGTTGCTGGAGCGGGCGTTACTGGAGCGGACGTTGCTGGAGCGGACGTTGCTGGAGCGGTTGGCTGTGCCTGAGCCTCGGCATCTGACGTCATTAGCACGGTGGTCGGGACGACAAAGCCCAACGCGGCGGTTAGTCCGAGAAGGGAAAAGGCGCCTCGACGCGAGATCATTTTTTCACTCATGTCTAATCTCCGGAGATTTTGATCCTCCCCCCGGGACACCCATTAGGGGCTCGCACACATGAACGTCCGGTGAATAAAGCGACTTTCGCATTCTCGCGCGGACGCTCATTAGGTTATCCGCAAGGATAGTTTGGTGACCTTTGGTTTATTGCGGTCTTGCGCCGAACCAAACACCCGCATTCTCGTTAAATGTCGAGACGCAAAGCGTCCGCGCAGCACAAGCACGACGTGGGAGATTTGTGATGAGTAAAGCTCTCGTTCTCGGAGCAGTCGCTTTGGCGCTTTCAGCGGGTGGCGCATCGGCCCAGGTTTATGTGACGCCGGGCTACGGGTACGGCTACGCAACTCCGGCCGCTGACTTGGCGGCACCCGCCTACGGCTATGCCGCTCCGGCTTATGTGGTGCCGGCACCGGTATATGCAGCGCCGCCTGTCTACGCGGCCCCGGTTTACGCCGCGCCGCCAGTCTATGCAGCGCCGGCATACACGGCACCGCCCGTGTACGCAGCACCGCAGGTATACACGGCACCGCCAGTGACGACCGGCTACTATGCTGCCCCGGTAGTTTCGCAGCCGATATACGACTACGCGCCTGGATATGGATATGACTACACACCCAGGGCGTATTGGAACCGAGGCTATTGGGGCCGCAACGGGTATGGGTGGCGTTAAACAAACGCCGCTCACTCGCCGGTGAATAGGTCCGCGTCGCTGGTCGGAAACGGGTAGCCTGGCGGCTGGAGTGTGGCGGCCTTTCCTGCCGCAACTGGTGCAGCGGGCGCCGGCACGCAATTTGTCGATCTCCGAAGCCTCGCTTGGCCGCGAGCCGCTGGCGAGCCAGTGGAATGTCGCGAGGTTGCCGGGGCTGTTGCGGTTGAGCCGCCCTTCCGTTGGAGAAACAGCGGCCTCGTTTATCGCCAGCCTCTCGGTCTCACGTAGCCGTAAGTGTAACCCGGAGTGACGGGAGGCACGGCATAGTAGTCGTAGAAGCCGCGATATGGATCGGAGTAGCCATAATAAGGGTCGGCTAAGCGATAGTACGGATTCGCCGGCGTGGCGGGTTTTGGTTTTTCTTGGGTGACTCCCCCGTCTAATGGGGCAACGGCGCCCTTGGGCGCCTTAACCTCTTTGCCGGTCTTCAAGTTGATGTATTTGCCATCGACCCAGTTGCAGCAGGGTCGCGCGCCATAGCTGGGAGCATTGGTTCCGATCACCGTGGCGACCGCCAGCACGCTGGCGAAGCAGAACATTCGAGCGATCGTCATGTCGCCCTCCTCAGAGCAAGACGATCCCCTCACACCCTATTCTATCGCTTTGAACGGTAGCATGCCTTGAGATCACTCGGCCACAAGGTCTTGCTGCCATCAGCGGCCAAGTTGCTCACACGCGATGAGATGCGGCGGATTGGAATATTGCTAGCTGCATCCATCAATTCCTCGCGTAGTCCGCGCATAACTTTGCGCGCCCTCTCAGTGTGAATGCGAGGCGAAGGGGTGTGATTTATGAGCAACGCTCACGAAGATTTTGATCTTTTCGAAGCGCGACGCATTGACGGTATTTGGTGTTAGACCCACGATCCTCGCCGCGGCGTTCCGGCCTTTAGAAGGGGAAAAATCATGCGTCTTTATCGACTTTCTATGTGTCTTGCAGTCATCGGTTTGGCGATGGGTCTTGGCTATTCGACATCACAGGCGTTGCCCGGAGCTTGCGCGGTCGGGTTGAATGTCCACCCGGGTGCGCGGATTCTGCTCCACCACCATCCTATCGCACGGTGCACTGCCGGCGGAGCCGGCTGCAAGTGCGTCTCGTGTTATAACCTCGACGGCTCAGTCTACTCGGCTTGTTACCCCCTGGTGACGCGGATTCCAGGGTAATGACAGCGAATAGGGCAGGCGGTCTGTCGCCGCAAAAAGGCCCCTTAATGCCGAGATGATTTCGGGTCAGACCGGCGGCCTTCGTCCCAGCGCATGAGGGGGACACAAGGTGTGGGGCCTCTCCCCCACAGCCGATTCGACACCCCACCGTGCCTTCCCGGAAGATGGCACTTATGGGGATTAGGGCAAAGCCGTTGGCACTAAGACGCCGACGGCTTTGCTGTCTTAATGATGCGCGTGCCAACGAATTTTGCGCGTCGATCGGCCTACTGCTCCCAATACGTTGGGAATTCCTGAAAACTAACGCGTGCGTTCGCAGTCACTTTAGACAGTTCGATTGCAGTGTCTGCATCGCGGAGCCAATGTCGGCCAACGGTATCACGCCGCGGAGCGAACGACGGTCCTCGGCGATCGCCACTGCAAGCTCCGAGATGGACTGCCAAGCGTGTTCAACTAGCGCAGATGCTTTCTCCGGGAGCAGCACCAAGGCTCCGGGCGTCACCACGCTTGCGGTGAATTCTGTTGTTGTTGCGCCGGCGGAGACAGTCACTTTGGGGTGCGTCCGCGGTGGCAACGGTTCGATAAGAACCACCAGAACCTCGATTGTGGCACCTTCGCCGCAACGCAGCATCAGACCAGCAACGTCGTGATCGGATCGAGTTGAATCTGCAATTTTAGTGATTGAAATCGAGTCGGGGCCGCCGGCCGGATTGGGCGTGCGGGCGAGTTGCCAAGTTCCGTGCTCAGTTCCGGACTCAATAGGCTGTTGCTGAGATAGATGCACAGGCCTGCCAACACTTACCTCCTTGTAGCAGGGCATCCCCGCTGAATCTTTTTTGGTGGTTTGGCAGTGCTGGGCCTCGCTGTTCAGCTTTCCCGTTTTTCTGGCGTCCTGACAAATTGCAGAGCTTGGCGCCATCGTCCACGCGGCACAGATTGCCGCCGAACCGCCGAGAAGTGCGAGAAACCGATAGCGTTTCATTCGATCACCTCGTCCGCAGGACGTCGCGACCGAGCACTTTGGCTGTGTTAGGGCCGTGGCCAACCGGAATGCTTCCGGCCCAGCCGTCAATCAAAACTCAGCTACCGCTTTGAAGTTCCGCTCAGGCACGAGCAGCAAGCCAGCGATCCGCGCGTCGTTGGGTCAAAACGCGACACGTCGGCGCGGGTCGGCAGAGCCTGGAGGGATGGAGAGGTCGAGCGCTGGCGTCGCCGCTGACGGCGGCAAAAGGCACGTCGGTCATCCCGGTCCTAAACCAGTACAAGTGTATCGGGTGCAGTCCTGGTAAACCCCCCGACACTCGGACGATGGCAGCTGGTTCAGATGACGACAGTCGCGGTAGCGTGCACGACAGCTGTTTATACATTGCTGTTTAGCCGTCTGAGCGGCCGCGAAGGTACGAGAGGCAAGATCGGCATCGCGCGCATTGAGCGTTCCAGTACTCAACGAGGAAATCACCGCGAAGAGGAGGGAGACGACGGCAAACGATCGCTTGCTGCATTTCATGGCTCAACTCCCTTTAGGTCGAAAAAGACAACGCGTTTGGAACGACGTCGCGGGTTGTCATTGAAGTATAGCGACTTGGCTGTGAGCTACCTCCGTGATCGTCCCGATGCTCGGCAATATGTCGCCTCGTAAGAAATGACGCTTGCCCTTGTGAAGGCTTTTCCCGGTAAGAAATAGGCTCCCTATACCAGCCCTATACCAATGGATAGTGGGCAAAGACCAAGAGCTAATTGAGTTTGTTAGATACCGTCGAAATAGTTAGTAGGACGGCTGAGCGGCTACCCCATCCCCCGAACCCCTGGCCGCTCGGCTCTTAAAAAGAGGCCGCCTCCTTGGCGGCCTCTTGCGTTTCTTAAATTGGTCCCCCGCGCCGCACCCCTATCATCGCGGCGGTATCCAATCCTGATCCCGAATTAGGAGCGCGCAAGGGCCGATCAGTACGTCCAGTTGAATTATTAGGGCCTGTTGCAAGCCGGCCACGGATGGCCGGCTTGCGCTCGACACGCTGAAACGAGGCGTGTGAGGAAACTACAGTCAGCCTCAGCAGGAATTGTTACCGTTTTGGCAATGTCGATTTGGGTCAAAACTTAACGTGCGCCCACCTTCGAGCGATGTCCGGTCTTAGCCCGATAACAGACGTCGGTTCGCGCGTTACGCCCGCGCTAATCGCTGGTCCAGCGCCGGACGGACATTGCTTGATTGGCTTTGCCAGGAGCCCGTCGAGCCAATTTAAAACGTCGAGGGGATTCCGCCTTGATCTCGCGAAAACGATTATCCGGTCCGATCACTGATTGCGAAATCCGCCCTGGTTTCTGATCGCGCCGAGATGCTCGTTGATGCGAAATACAATGAGCACAAACTCGGCCGCGATGCGCGACACAACGATGC
>Ga0187819_10000121_pt1 | contig 35104 bp, 37 predicted proteins | sample NC_wetland_sal_i_15_FD_132411 | JGI IMG/M metagenome (GOLD analysis project Ga0187819, IMG submission 132411) | Wetland sediment microbial communities from Neuse River Estuary, North Carolina, USA - SO4_4 | ecosystem: Environmental > Aquatic > Freshwater > Wetlands > Sediment | place: USA... | reverse complement strand
CCTTGCTTTTGAAGCTCCTGATCACACCTGCAATGTCAGCTAATTGCTTACGGATGTCAACACTTAGTTTACAAGCCGCAAGCGTTGGCGCTGTGCAGTCTAGAATTGAAAATAGGCCGCTATTTTCCCGCTATTTTAGCGGGCTAGAGCTGATCGGCGTCAACGGCATGCACGCAACGGTTGAGGTTGCTCTCCGCGAGTTCATCCAGGAGAACGGCGGCGGCCCCGGGGGTACGGCTACGAAAGCGGCACCAGAAGAAGAACTAGACCGGATCAGGCGGCGCTTTCCCGCTCAGAGGTGATCGAGATTGCTCTGACCGCCAAATCAAAACGGCAAAGCAGCCGCGGCGAGAAGTAGATTGGTGCCACGGCGCGTATTACAAAACGAAGCCAATTTGGGCGCGCTGGCTATACGCAGACACAGGGGCTGAGCGGCTCCACGACACAAAGCGGCTCAGGACACACTGCCTCAGTGCCTCAGTGCCCTTCCAATTTTTGGAATTAATGCGATACTGAATTATAATGATTGTTATCGGCACGGGCGCGGTCGAAAGCTATCTGACGGACCACGCCAGCCACAAAGGCATCAAGGCCGCGCGATCGCAGTATGAGGCCTGGCTCGACATTGTGACCCGCGCTAATTGGCGCACTCCGGAGGACATCAAGGCATCATATCCAAAAGCAAGCATTCTTAAATCCAGCCGAGTTGTTTTCAACATCAAAGGCAACGACTACAGATTGGTAGCCGCGGTCCAGTACCGTGCCGGAGTTCTCGCGATCCGATTCTTCGGCACCCATGCAGAATATGACAGGATTGATGCGGAAACCGTGTGATGGATGCGACCCTGATTGTGATCGACAGCGATGCGGAACTTGGGCGCGCGCGCGCCCTGGTCGATCGGTTGTGGGATTCGGAAAAGCCCGCCGATATCGTGCGGCTCCAGGCGCAAGCGCGTCTAATTGCTGCCTATGAGGAGAGCAAGTGGCCGCGCCGCCGCCCGAGCACAGCGGAACTGATCCGGCATCTCATGGATCAACACGAGCTCACTCGGGCAGAAATGATTCCGCTGCTCGGTACGCCGAGTCGCGTCAGCGAGGTGCTTCGAGGCAAGAAGGAACTGAGCCTGGCAATGGTGCAACGGTTGCGCGCGCGCTTCGGCGTGCCGGCCGACGTTCTCATTCCACGGCCGAAACACGCGCGGCGCACAGGTAAACGGGCGGCAGCCTGACGAAGCAGCGCTGCTAATTGTCGGTTTCAACCCGGCCACCAAGCGCGGCTCGCCGTCGCGCACGCGAGACGGAGCCGTATGCCGGAAGCCCGCTTGGACGGATCTGTGCGGGGGCGCTCAGCGATGTCCTCGAAGTGGAGGGTCGCTATGCAGCGGGCCAAGCGGTCAAAGTCAGGCGCGGTCAGCTTCGATCTCTGTTGGCAGAGCCGGAGGAGAGCGGCCTCATCATTGCCCATTATGACGCTGCTTTGTGGACGGGTCTCGGGCGGTCAGGCTCAGACTCGCCGATCGCCGTTATTTTATCGGCGGTTCGGACGCCCGGGTCAGAAACGCGGCGAGATCGAGCCAGAATACCTGTCGAGCAACGGGGCGGCTCGGCGATATTCAACGGCAAATCCGGCATCCGGTGCTGCGATGGATGGCGGCAACCGAAAAAAACCGCAGCGGCAAATAGATCTTTGGCTATTAACGCCTAATTTACAAAACGAACCCAATTTCGATAACGCGTCGCTGAAGGATCACCAGAACCCGCCACCTAACGCGGCGTTAAAGCGCGCGAAGTTTTCGAGGTTCGTGTCATTCCATTGGCACTCAGATACTTCATACGTCAGAGCCTGACTGATGCTGTCAACAATATCGGTAAGACGACCGCCAGGAAAGTCCAGCAATTGGCGCACCACATCCGCACACCCTGGCTTTTCTCTCGGAAATTGGATTTGGCCATTTGCGAATTTGGGGATGTGCATTTGCATGCGACTTTTTTTGTCGCCTTTTGGCGTCACCTGAACTACCGGTAGACCTAGTCTTTCTAATTCGTCGATCATTGCCGTGCCGAGCACCGTGTCCTCGATCAGGATTGCAGCCGGCTTGTATTCGTGGGCCAGTGAAATAGCTGTGTGCTTCAGCTCCGAATAATCGAGCTGACCGACGAAAACGTCCACCAGGTAATACTTCTTGTCGTGAAATGCCCAGGTGGTACATACTGAGTGTGCATTCGATTCACCGGACTTCCCCGGATCCCAGCTTTGCCAAATGACGTATGATGAAGACGTCAGCTCTTCCGGTAGTCGATCGTAATAGCGGATCCATTCGCGCTTGATTAACGCGCCGCCAGAACGCTGTGGGTCTTGCTGATACTGTGCGGCAAAGATTTCGTCGCCAAACTGGGAACGAAGCAACCTAAGAGCTTCGAGTGGTTCCCGCTCTGGGTGGAGCAAATCAGCAGGCGCGCGCACATGATATTGGTTGTCACCTATAGCGATACGCTCATTGCTCGTGGCGATCGCCGGTAGTGCCAAGAGCGTCAAATCGTTGGGCGCAGTCCCCAAGAGGTACCCCGTTAAATCGTGCTCATGAAGCCTTTGCGCCACGATGATGACTGCACCATGCTGCTTATCATCAAGGGCTGGGAGCGCGGTATCGCAGAACCATCGGTTCACGCGATTGCGACTGTTTTCGAAAGAGGCATCACCGGGCTTCAGCGGGTCATCAATGATGAGAATATCGCCGCCTCTCCCGGCTAGAGAACCCTCGATCGTCGTAGCGAACCGGTAGCCGTTGAGCGTGGTGGCAAACTCCAATTCGGTATTTTTCGTAGGTGATGGATGCATGTTGGGAAATATTGCGCGATATAATGGATGATTCACCACCGCGCGGAAGTCGTTGTGAAGCTTTATCGAAAGGTCAGCCCCATAGCTCGCGACCACTATCCGTTTGCTTGGATCGTGGCCGAGCACCCAGGCCGGAAACGCGACCGAGGTTATGAGAGATTTCAAGTAGCGACGTGGGCAGTTGATCGCGAGCCGTCGAATAGACCCGCGTCGCACCAACTCTAAATGATGCGCTATCCCATAATGATGCCAGTTTATCAGCAAGGGCGTGCTGGGATTGACGATGTGAAAGCATACCCGGATGAAGCTAGGGAAATCCTGGCGGCACGCCGCAAGCACTACAGGCGATTCGCTATAGCGGTACAGGGTCATTGCACGTCTTCAGGACCATCACTACGCACTGAACGTCAAGATCACGATTTGTTTTCCTTGAGTTGGACAGGAAGTCTTTTTCGGGGTTCCGGTTTGGAAAGTTGGACTATTTTGGCGTCGCCACGATGATGCTCGCCGGCATGTCGTCTTACGTAATCGGCCAGCAATTCTCGATCTTGCTCGGTGAGACTATCGGTTGATGCATTCGCGATGGGTTTGGGGCTCGCTGCCAGATCACTCCGGTGGCGAGCTTGAGCCATAGCCACATAATGATTGTGAATCCGCCGGGGTCGAGATTGGCGATGGCGTTGTTGCGGATGACGTCCCTAAAACTGCCGGGAGGCACTTGCGGAGGTCCAAACCCATCAAGCCCAAGGGACATCCAGAATTGCATGGATTCGTCATACCAGAACGCCGTGCGCGGCAAATGCCAGGAAGCAAATACGCCGAGCGCGGTAGCTTCGAAGGCACATAGCAGTGCAATAGTGAGCCACGGCCAAAGCCGGTGCTTTGTGGTGTTCTCCATGATCCGCCTATCCCGCACATCGAACATGTGATCGATCGCGTTGGCGCGGGTCAAGGCGGGCATTTTGGGTTGCGACCGCGTAGGTGCGCTGGGTTCGGGCTACTGCCCAAATTTTCGTTCGCTTGAAGGGACCAACTCATGTGCTAACAGGCGGTCGCATTTCATGACGCCGCCTATGATGCCGACACCGAGGACATAAAGCCAGCCGTGAACGAAGTCGAACAAGTGTGAGCTTGTCAGCGATGAGACCACGTTCTCAACAACCACCACGGTGCCAATCCAAGCCAACAAACCTGCGCGGTAAAATAAAGCAAAATGTGCGAGCCACATCGCCAGAAGCACTGCCGCGCCGACTGCACCGATCTGGATCGCCACAGCCAAGATCTGGTTGTGCGGATTGACTGAAACTTTGCTCGCCGCGCCGGTTTGTCCGAGTGTCGAACGACGAAACAGCTCCGGAACAGAACCAGTGCCATGACCAATGATCGGAGCCTCGCGAACGAATGCGATGGATTTTTTCAGAAATTCGATGTGGTCGCCTACATCATTGTGCACGTGCGTGGTGCGATAGATTTCTACGTCATCGATGGCACGCTGGACCCGCTCACGAAGATAGGGTGAAGCCAGCCACGCGCCGGCAGCGAGAACGCACGCGACGACGCAAGCGAGAAGCGCGCCTCGCCAATGCCACCAGCGCCAGCCAAGCAGGACGGTAAGCACTGGAAGAACCACAATATCGGCGCGGCTTGTTGCGACGAAAAGGATATTAGCAAGAAACAGCGCGGCCAAGATGGCACAGCAGATTGTTAAACGCCAGTTTCGCGCGAAAACGAAATCACGCACCAGCCAGATCAGCGCGAACGCACAAATGAGAAAAATTGTGCTTTGTGCAATGACGTCATGCACCACGACGCCGAATATGTGATTTGTTTGCCATGACATCAGACCAAGCACCAATGCCCATGACGCCATGAGCAAGGCTACGACTGAGGCCAAGAACCCGTAGAGGGCCCAATGGGCGTTCCCGGATCTGCGAAACTGCGCCAGGAACAGTGGAATCGTTAGCAGTCGATGGAAGGAACCGAGACCCCCAAACCGCTCCGACCAGCTCACATCGGCCCACAACATGCCCATGGCGCCGAGTAGCCAAAGCAACACCGGCAACCCTCCAGCGGGGGATTTGATTTCTCGCCAGATCGCGGGCGCATCTAACGTTGGGATGACCGTTATCAGCCAGACGACCAGCAATATTGATGTTGCAGAAGTTGACCATGGCAGTGCCACAGCGACTGCCACGACGGCCCAATCGGCAAGCCGACGGAGTTGTTTGCGGTCAATAGTCATCGGCGACAGAACTAGCGGCGGGGGACGTAATTTACAAAATCTTTATTTGAGCGAGCTGGTTGGGCGGCTAGCAGACCTAATCAACGTTGGCCCGGTACACGGACGGCCCAGTACACAGCCCCACAGCCGTTGACGGTTTGACACGGGCATTGGTGCCGGCGCGGAGCCCGCACGCTCTGGCCAAAGCGATTATCACGCTGGCACGCGATGCCGATCGCCGAAAAGCGATGGGTCGCGAGGCTCGAAAGCGCGCTGAATTAGAATTTCCAATTGTCCACAGCGTGAGCGCGCTGGAGCAGGCTTATGAGCGCCTCAGGGCTAAATGCACGAGTCGCGAGAGGAACCCCGCACGAGCAGAACCCGGCAACGGAGCCGGAATATAAGCAACACCAACGAATTGCAAACGGACTCAATTCACTCCTGCTCAGCTCGCGTCGAGTTCATCGACGAGAACGGCGGTGGCCCCTGGCGTGCGGCTACGAAAGTGGCACCAGAAGAAAGGTGAGGCCGGGGGCGGCGGGAACTGGTCGACCGCGAATTACCAAACGAGCCCGATTTATCGCTGCCCCGACGCGAATCGTAGGTCTATTTATCATCTTCTTTAGACTCGGTAGACAGACGATCCCCAGCATCTGCTCGCCTGGACCGGATCCTTGGAAGATTACATGTCGGACAAAGTAGCTCTCATCACCGGCGCCACTGGCCAGGACGGCGCTTATCTCGCCGAGCTCCTGCTCGGCAAGGGATATAGTGTCCATGGCATCAAACGCCGCTCATCATCGTTCAACACCGACCGCGTCGATCATCTCTACCAAGACCCGCACGAAAAAAATCCGCGTTTTATGTTGCACTACGGCGACATGACCGACGCCACCAATCTCATCCGCATCATCCAGGACACCCAGCCTACCGAAATTTATAACCTCGCCGCTCAGAGCCACGTCCAGGTTAGCTTTGAAACGCCGGAGTATACCGCGAATGCCGATGCGCTCGGACCGCTGCGGCTTCTGGAAGCCATCCGCATTTTGGGTTTGGAAAAGCGCACGCGGTTCTACCAGGCGTCCACATCCGAGCTCTATGGTTCAGTGCGCGAGATCCCACAGCGCGAGACGACGCCATTCTATCCGCGCTCACCGTATGGCGTCGCCAAGCTTTATGGCTTCTGGATCACCACCAACTATCGTGAAGCCTACGGCATGCATGCCTCCAACGGCATCTTATTCAATCACGAGGGCCCGACGCGTGGCGAAACCTTTGTCACCCGTAAGATCACGCGTGCCGCCGCGGCGATTGAACTCGGGCTGCAAGAGAGACTTTATCTCGGCAACCTCGACGCGGTGCGCGACTGGGGCCACGCCCGCGATTATGTTGAAGGCATGTGGATGATCGTGCAGCAAGACAAGCCGGACGATTATGTGCTGGCAACCGGCGAGCGGCATACCGTCCGTGAATTTGTCGAGAAGGCTTTTGCTTGCGTCAACCGCGAGATCGAATGGCGCGGGTCGGGGATCAAGGAAAAGGGCATTGATACCCGCTCCGGGAAGGTCTTGGTTGAAGTCGATCCTCGCTATTTCCGCCCCACGGAAGTGGATCTCCTGCTTGGGGATCCGTCAAAGGCCCGTCAGCGGCTTGGCTGGCGGCATAGGACCAGCTTCGATGATATGGTGAAGGAGATGGTCGCGGCAGATCTGGCGGTCGTAGCTCGCGAAAAACAACGAAAGAGCTGGCATGACTGAGCTGCCCAAACTACCTTTCGACCTCGCGGGCAAGCGCGTCTACGTCGCCGGACATAAAGGCATGGTAGGTGCCGCCTTAGTGCGGCGGCTTAACTCGGAATCCTGCGAGATCTGCACCGTCGACCGAACCGCGCTCGATCTGACGCATCAGGCGCACACCGACCGCTGGATCGACAGAGCAAAACCCCACGTCGTGATCGTGGCAGCGGCCAGGGTCGGCGGCATTGCTTACAACAATGCCAACCCGGTCCAGTTCTTGTCCGACAATCTCGCCATCGCGCTGAATGTTATCAATGCGTCCTTTCTCGCCGGCGTCGAAAAACTTCTTTTTCTCGGTTCATCCTGCATTTATCCCAGATCGGCGCCACAGCCGATGCGCGAGGACATGCTGCTCACCGGACCGCTAGAACCGACCAATCAGTGGTACGCGCTGGCCAAGATCGCCGGTATCAAGTTGGTCGAAGCCTATCGCCGACAGTATGGCGCCGATTTCATTTCGGTGATGCCGACCAATCTTTACGGGCCGGGCGACAATTATCATCCCGAGCACAGTCATGTGCCTGCGGCGCTTATTCGTCGCATGCATGAAGCTAAAATATCCGGTGCACCAACAGTTACTATATGGGGAACCGGCCAGCCGCGCCGCGAATTCCTCGCCGTTGATGACCTCGCCGATGCCTGCGTGTTCGTCCTCAAACATTACTCAGGGCTCAAATTTCTCAACGTCGGCACGGGCAAGGACACTACTATTCGCGAATTTGCGCAGCTGGTCGCAGACGTAGTCGGATACCATGGGGAGTTTGTGTTTGATGCTTCGAAGCCGGATGGTGCGCCGCAGAAGCTGTTAGATGTCTCCGAACTTGCGCATCTGGGCTGGCGCGCTAAGACCCCGTTGCGCGAAGGCATTGCGGCGGCTTATGCAGATTTTCTCACCAGTGGCGGTGGGCGAAGTCGGCCTCGGTTGAAAGCAGAAGCCTAGGCCGTCCGCTAAAATGAACTTATTCGTTACAACAAACCCAATTGGATCGATAGAAGCGCTCGCAGCCATCAGGGCGTCCTATCGAGCTCATCGACGAGAACGGCGGCGGCCCCGGTGTAAGGGTTACGAAAGCGGCAGCAGAAGAAGGCTTAGGCGACTGCGCCAAGGCAATTTCGTTGGAGCCGCGAGACCCAAGAATTTTTTAGCGATTGCAGTGATAAGGCTGATTTGCCCAATTGTGGGAAGATGAGCAATGTTCGAGATCGCCTACTTATCGGTGGTCGCTCTAGCAGCGCTGCCGCTCGCCCGCAGCTTGTTGCAACGAGGGGGCGGCGACCATGTCGCATTTGTACACCGTCTCTATCGCGACGCCGCCTACATTGGGGTCGCCATTCTCGCCGTCATCTGTTTCGAGGCGGCACTGCGTATCTCACTTGAGAACTATTGGTTTGCAGAACTCGGTCAGAGCCACCGGTTTTGGCTGTCGCTTGAGTACCGCGTCGGAATTTTTTGGGCGATCTTGTTCTGGGTTGGCCTATTCGTCGGTGTTAATCTTTGGCTGCTATGCCGTCTAATTCCCATTGTTCCGAGAAGTGCGCCGTGGATCGTCGGTTTTGCCATTGCCGGCTTGGTGGGGTTCCTCGCGACATCCCTATGGATTCCGCTCATGCGCTTTTTGGGTGCGACGACCGCCGATGTCGCCGACCCCGTTTTTGGCAAAGATCTTTCCTTTTACCTGCTGGCCTTGCCATTCTATGACGACGTCGTCGACGTTATCATCACAATCCTCTTTCTCACCGTCGTGCTTTGGGCAGTCATTGGCTTCGCGCTTCGTCGTGCCGCCGGTGTGCTGATCTATCGCCCGCACTCTGGCCAAGTCCTTCACCTCAATCGCAACGCCATTTTTGCATCGGCCCAGAATTGGGACCATCAACTCTGGCTACGGCAGGGCTTAGCCTTGGCAGCATTGCTGTGCCTTGCAATGGGAGCAAATCGGCTGTTAGCCCGCTATCACCTTGTTGTGGCGGGGCATTCGAGAGTTGTCGCTGGCGCGTCGTATGCCGACATTAATTTCTGGATCCCGGGATACGATTTGGTTGTCATTTGTTGGTGGACGGCCGCTGCAATTCTAACGCTTGCGGTTTTGTTGTCGCGGTTTCGCGCTTGGTTATTGATGCATTGGCTCACGCCGCTCGCGGTGCTAGCGATCCTTATGTTCGGCGCATTTACGGTCCCCGCCGGGATTGAAGCTATTTATGTCGGCCCGAACCAGATTACTTTGGAGCTGCCTTATCTCATTAGGAGCATCGCCGGCACGCGAGCGGCATATAACCTCGCGGGACCATTGGTCGAAGAGCGCGAATTCGCGGTCTCTGGCAAGCCGCTCACCGCTGCCGACCTGGTTGCAGAAAGTTCGACATTACAGGATGCGCGCATCTGGGATTGGCGGGCGCTGGAGCCTCAACTTCAGCAGATCCAGGGCTTGCGGCCTTACTACACCTTTTCCGGCGTTGATATCGATCGTTATCAGATCGACGGCTCCGAACGACAGGTGATGATTACGGCGCGCGAGCTCGATGTTGCCCGTCTTCCGCCGCCGGCTCAGGTCTGGGTCAATCTCGCGCTCAAATACACCCATGGTTATGGCGTTGTTGCGGTCCCCGTGAATGAAATTGACGCTAGGGGAAACCCGGTGCTCTGGGCGCACGACATTCCAATCGTCGCTAAGGATAATCTCGCGGTGGCTCATGGCGAGATCTATTTCGGACAACTCACCAATGACCGTATTTATGTGCGCACGACCGAGAAGGAGTTCGATTTTCCGCAAGGCCAGGCCAATGCCGAGACGATCTACCAGGGCAGTGGCGGAATCACGCTTTTCAATCCGTGGCGCAAACTCGTTATTGCCCGCGAATTCGATGGGTTACCGCTTTTCATTTCGGGATATTTTACACCTGAAAGCCGGGTCATGCTGCGGCGGAACATCGTCGAGCGCGTCCAGACTCTGGCGCCATTTCTGACTTTCGATCACGATCCGTACATCATCGCGGATTTGGATCACTATTCCTACATTGTCGACGCTTATACGACGTCGCAGAACTATCCCTACAGCGAATCATACCAAGGCTCGCTACCGGCTTTCCGTGGACAGAATTACCTGCGCAATTCCGTCAAAGCGGTGATCGATTCCTACAACGGCTCCGTGACCTTCTATGTTTTCGATCCGCACGATCCGATTATTAACGCCTATCGGAAGGTGCTACCGGAAATGTTCAAAGACGCCAGCGAAATGCCGGACAATCTGCGCCGGCACATCCGCTATCCGGAGGATATTTTCACCGTACAGGCCGAGATGTACGGCACCTACCACATGACCAATCCGACGACTTTTTACAATCGCGAAGATCGCTGGGAGATCCCGCACGAGCTTTACCGGAATTTCGAGATCGAAACGTTGCCTTATTACGTAACCACGCAGCTTCCCGGTTCCGATAAGCCGGAATTCCTGCTCATGTTGCCGCTCTCGGTCGCCGGTAAAAATCAGATGGCAGGATGGCTTGCTGGTCGCTGTGATGGCGAAAACTACGGCAAGCTCGTGGCGTTCCGTTTCCCCAAAGGGACCTTCATCGATGGTCCGGCACAAGTCGAATCACGAATCAACTCCGACAGTCGGTTCTCCGGCGACCTCACGCTCTGGGACCAACACGGTTCTCGGGTCATCCGCGGAAATCTCATCGTGTTGCCGCTCGCCGGCAACCAGGTCATCGTCATCGAGCCAGTCTACATCGAGGCGGAACAAACTAAGATACCAACCTTGGCTCGTGTCGTATTGGGGCAGCTCCTGCCCGATGATCGCAAGATTGAATGGGCAAGTAACCTACCAGACGCCGAGCGCCTTCTCGTTGGCATGGCGACTGCCACTGCGAGTGCATCTCATACGGAAGCGGGCAACGAGACGCTTGAACGCGCACGCGCTGTGTTCCGCGAGATGCAGCAGGAGTATGCCGCGGGCAATTTTGCACGCTATGGCGAACTCCTGCAGCAGCTGGGAAAGCTTCTCCTACCGCAATAAACCATCTGGCACAGGAAAGGCCCGTTAACCCACAGTCGGTTTTGGCCTGAGCGGCGCCGGGCCCGAGCACTGGGGACATTCCTTCGTCCCCAAAGGAAACGCCGGGAAGTTGTTGGCCCCCGGCGTTTCCGCCTGTGCGGTAATTCTCGCGAGCGTTGCTCAAAGGGCACAGCGCGCACATAAAAAAGCCGTTACGCGGACAGTAGTCTTGCACGGTCGGGCCGCGCGGGATTTGCCCCCCATTGCGGTTCGACAGCCCAACGTGCTGGGGGATGAGGGCGCGTGTGGGGGACGAAGGCAAAGCCGCTGGTTACTCACCTGGCCGGCGGCTTTGCTGTCTCTTGAGTCGCAAACTCCAAAGTATTGGCACCGGCGCAGCTCAACATGCACGCTCAGCGATGTCCGCTTTTCGAGGGTGAAGCGGACATCGGACATTCGGTCGACGTCGTGAGTCAATCTATATGACCTTGCGAAGGTCTGGCGGCAGATCGATTGACACCGCCACGGAACTGCACGCAGCGGGTGATCCCCTGGCCAGAGCGAGTGCCACCGCGCCGACGAGCAGGTAGCAGATGGCGCTGAGCCAGATGCTGGTGCTGATCGAAAAGGCGATATTGACGGCGACCGCGATGCTCGCCGCGAGCACGCCGGCCGCGCCGTTGATCGCCCAGAACCAGGGCGTCGGCCGCGTGTCGAGCGCATTAACGAGTGCCATGCCGGTGGGAAAGCCGAATCCCATGAGCAGGCCGAGCGGCGCAACCATCAGCACGGCCGCTGCGGCGCGGATCACGATTGGGCTCGCTTCGAAAACGCCGACGAAGAGCGGCAGCCAGAACGGTAGCGCCCCGAGATAACATGTGAGCGCCCCGCTCCACAGCATGAGGCGGCGTGGACTACTGAGCGGAAGACGGTCGCTGATGAGGCTGCCAACGCCGGTCGAGAGAATGATGGCGAACAGGCCGACTGCAAGACCGTACACGGGATGCCCGAGAAAAAGCGACAGCCGCTGGATCACGCCGATCTCGACGAACATGAATCCGAAACCAATGAGCAAAAAATAGACCGTGCCCGCGCCGATCAGCCGGTGCGACACGCGCCTGACTGACGGCAGCGCCGGCAACACAATGGTGAGCACCACCAGCACGAACGACAGCGCAATGATGATGAGCAGCACGATCGTCGCTCCGAGGTTGCCTTTGATGACGCCCGAGTCCGCCTGCATCGCGCGCAGCATCGATGCCGGATCTGTGATGCGCAGCTGATTGAAGAAGAATGGACGGTCGTCCGTCGGAGGCGAAACGTCGAGGTGAAATTTGGCCGATAACGCCTGCAGCGCTGCAACATCGGGGGCCGCCATGATCTGCTGCAGCACCTCCGATGGCCCCGGCGCGTCTGGACTGACCAGGATCGAGAAGCCCATTTGTGCGGTGACGTCATGCAGCCGCGCCAGGTCGTCACGTGAGAATGGTGTGCGGCTCACGATCAGGGTGGACAGATTGTCGAACGCTGCCAACACAAGATGGCGCCGCGGGTCCGGCACGCCGATATCGAGGAGAGTGGCCTTGGCGAGGCTCAACAACCGCCCGGTCTCGTCCACATCTTTCGGCGAGTACCAGCGCGAAACTGTAAACACGCCGTTCGGCGCCAGGCTATCGAGGAATTTGTGCCAGCCTTCCACGGTGTAAAGTCCGTTCTCCGATAGCGAGAACGCCCCTGCGCCGGTCGCCGCCCAGGTATCGACCATGCTCATCTGCAGGAGGTCGAAACCGCGATTGCGTCCGGCGCTGGCGAACCAGCTGCGCGCCTCGTCGACTTCGAATTCTACCCCGGGCAGGTCCGCCAGATGATTGAAGTCGCGGAAGCGGCGTGTGAGCAGATCGACGAAGATCGAATTGAGCTCGACGCCGGTCACGTCGCGAAAACCGAACACATAGGCCGCCAGCAGGTCCCGTCCGCCGCCAACACCGATCACCGCGGAGCGTCCACGGTTGCGGATGTAGTAAGCGAGATTGGTGATGTCGTTCTTTAAGAAACCGACCTCGCCGATTTGCCCGCTGAAGCGGTACATGGCAGTGCCGGCGTCGCCATCGATGTTCATGTAGCGCTGGTCGATCTTCTCGTACTGCACTTTTGACGAACCGCCCCACATCATCGGATAATTTCGTGAAGTCTTTGCCGCCACGATGCGCGAATAGGAGTTCCATCCGACGTAGTCGAAATTGCCGACGTCCTCGATCTGGCCTTTGGCCACTGTGAGGTGCAGACCGTTCGGTTGAAGTGCCGCGTTGCCAAGCGCAATGAGCGCGAACACGACGGCGAGCAGTCCGGGACGTTGCAGGACGCCAAGCCAGAGCGGCAATGTGTTTTTGGCATAGTCACGGCCAGCAAGCGCGAAGGCGCATGAAGCTACAGCGCCGATCGCGGCGATCATCAGCATGGCGGACACACCGTCGAGCGTGCTCATCAGTACGAGCGCCCCGAGGCATCCGAATGCGGCGCCGGCAAGATCGGCGCCATAAACGAGTCCTACCGGCCAGGGACTACGCGTCAGCGCCAGGGAGATCGCCATCCCGGCGAACACATAAGGCGGAATCAGCGCCGCAATCACCTTGCCCCACAACAGCACCGCTAGCAAAAAGCCCCTCGCCGGATCGATCACCACGGTCGAGATCAGCATCATCGTCGACAATATGACAACGACGGCAAACGCCGCCGTGATCCAGACCACATTGGCGAACAGCCGTTCGGGCGCAAAAAGCATTGGATTGAAATAGACGATCAGCGAGCCGGCAGTCATGCCGAACATGGCCATGCTGATCGCGAAAAACGCCAGATGATAGAAGCTGATGACCGACAGAATGCGCGTCTCCACGATCTGCAGCATCAGAACGCACATACAGACCAGGAAGAGACCCGCGAGGAATTGCACCTTCTTTGTCATCAGCGGTGGCCCCCAAGCCGAACACGACACGCACTATGGCAAGCCCGGCACTTAAGCGGCTCGCATAAGCGGCTCAGCACATAAGCGCATAAAGGGTTTCTCGGCCATAAGCAGCTCAGCACATAGGCAGCTTACACAAGCGGCTCACTTAAGCGGCCGAGCACTTAAGCGACCCAGCACAAAGCGCTGAACACATAAGCGAGGTCCGTACATAAAGCGGCTGGCTCAACACATAAGCGGCCGAGCACTTAAGCAGCTCACATAAGGGCCGTACATAAGGGGCTCACATAAAGTGGCTTCAGCACATAGGGGCCGTACATAGGGGCTCACATGCGGCGGGGCGCGGTTACGAAAGCGGCAGCAGAAAAAAGCTGGGCCGCCGGAGGAAGGATCACCGGGGCCAAGCAGCAAAAGGACAGACCCTCCCGGTCGGAGGCAATTCGCCGCCTCATCGAGATTGCTCTCGCAAGCAAATCAAAAAGGCAGAGCACCCGTGACAAATAGATGCTCGTTACGGTGCCTAATTATTAAAATGAACCCAGCTCGTGGATTCAGGCCGCGCGCGGCCGCACATCCCGTGCGATTGCCTCTCCGCTTTCCATCCGCGCTTTTGTCAGATCGTGCATGGCCTGTAGGTTGATCCAAAACTCCGGGCTGGTGCCAAAGAAGCGCGCCAAGCGCAAAGCCGTGTCCGCTGTCACCGCCCTCTCGCCCTTAACAATGGCACCTATGCGCGTTGCAGGAACCCGCAAAGCAATCGCCAAGGCATTGACCGACATCGCCAGTGGCTTAAGAAATTCCTCGCTCAGCACCTCGCCGGGATGGGCAGTCACCCGGTTGGGGGTCGCAATGGCTCTAGTGGTAGTCGACCATTGCGACATCAGCCGGTCCTTCTTCGGTCTATTCCTATTTTCTCTGCAAGCCAGGTTTTGATCAGAGATTGATAGGGCACATCGCGTTTGTTAGCGGCAACTTTAATGCTCTCAAGGAGCGCCACCGGCAGGCGTAACGATATTGCGGTCGTCGATGGCTTTAGATTTGGAAAGCGCACCCGCTCGGCCTTGCTCCAGTCGATATATTCGCTCGAGTCATGGGTTTGCCAGAAGCGCCGCTCCTCCGCTTCACTCCGAAATTTCGGAATCGGCTTAAGTTTCTTGTTCATAACGTATCCGCTCCTTGCGGTGCATGGTGCGCGCGGAAATAACCCTGATCAGCTTGCCGTTGCCGCGCAGCGTGAAACTGATGTGAAGCAGCCGCCCCGCATCTGTTTGTCCGAGAGCATGCAACCTGATCTCATAAGAACTATGTCTGACATCCTCGACGATCAGCAGCGGTTCGTTAAAGAAAACCTGCTCGGCTTCTGGTTGGCTGACCGCATGCTTTTCGATGCTTTTGCGGCTGTTACCTTCGTCCCACTCAAACCCTTGGACCTGCGAGAGATCAGGCATGGTGTATATTACCATCATATACCATGATGGCAAGTTCCTGAGTGGCCATCGAGCTCATCGACGAGAACGGCGGCGGCCCCGGCGTGCGGCTCCGAAAGCGGCATCGGACGAAGGAATGCGGCAACAATGAGCGTCCCACTGCAAATCGTGCGGCCGCTCCGCAGGTCCTTGTTCCCAAATTGGGAACATGATATAGATCGCTATGAGGGTTATTGCCCGCAACACGCTCGACGACTTTTGGAAGAGGCATCCGGAGGCGCGGGTTGCCCTCGAACGCTGGTACAAGCTCATGCGAGCCGCGCATTGGACTTCAATGGATGAGGTCCAGAGAGCGGCTCCAAAATCGAAGGCGCTGAACCGTGAGCGAGTTAGGTTTGAAGTCGCGGGCGGCAATTACCGCTTGGTGGTCGCTTTCGATTTCCGCCGGCAGGTGGCCTTCGTCAAGTTCATCGGCACCCATGCCGAGTACGATCGCATCGATGCGTTGACCGTATCGCAATACTAGAGGAGAGGATGCATGGAAGTCCGGCCGATCCGCACCGAGAAAGATCACAAAGCCGCGCTCGCTGAAATTGAGGCCTGCTGGGGTGCACCCGAGGGCTCCGAACAAGGCGATAGGCTTGACGTGCTTCTCGCGCTTGCTGAGATCTATGAAGCAAAGCGATGGCCCATCGAGACCGCTAAACGCTTTGATCCGATCGATGTACTTAACTATGCGATCGATGAACTCGGGCACACCCAGGCAGAACTGGGCGAGCTATTGCACTCCCGATCGCGTGCATCGGAAATTCTCTCCCGCCGGCGTCCGCTTACAGTCGACATGATCCACAAGATCGCCGAGGCATGGAAGATTCCGGCTGACCTTCTCGTCCGTCCATATAGAGTCAAGCGAGCTGCCTAGGACGCGACGTAAGTCTCTCAAATGAATCCTCTCTGTGACGCAAAGCCGTGCAGCGATTGGAGGCAGAAGCCATGAGAAAAAGTAATTTCGCGCTGCGACTCCAGCCATCACTCCTCGAGGAGGCGCGCAAGTTAGCCGCGGCATGTGAACTGAATTCGTTTGACCCGCGTCACCGGCTTCTTTTACTTATCATGCCCACCGAAATTCTCACCGGAGGGCATGGGGATGACGAATTCCAAAGACAAAAGTCGCCTGAAATCGCTGCTGAGTGAGCCATTGCTGCTTAATGGCGAGGACCGTGAAGCCTATGACGAACTGCTGGCGGCCGTGATCGAAACCGTGCAGCCGAGCGATATCCTCGAACATATCTGGACCAGCGAAGCAGTCGAAAAGCAGTGGGAAGCCTTGCGCCAACGACGCTTTAAGACCGCCTACATTGCCGCCAACTGGCAAAGGGCACTTCGCGCCACGCTGTACCCTCTGATTTCATACGGGCTGATGGGCGATCTCGATGACAGAGCCGGGATGTTGGCGTGGAAATACACGATGGGCGACCAGGCCGCCATTGCGGAAGTCGACAAGCTCTTGGCCGACGCAAATTTGACCAAGGAAGCCGTCCATGCCCAGGCCATGGCCATGCATGTCGAGACCTTCGCAACTTTCGAGCGGTTGATTTGGGCTGCCGAAGCGCGCCGCGATGCCTCGCTACGCGAAATCGAATACCACCGGGCGCCATTCGGGCAAAAACTCCGCCGGGCCATCGCACAAGCTGAGAAAGCCGAAATCCAGAAGAGCGAGCCGCCAGCCGAGCAAAAGCTAGCGGCGTAATCAAACTCGCGGCGTAATTCATGACCACATCACCACAACTGTATGCCAACCGGGCAAACGCTCGGCTCAGCCTCGGACCGAAAACCCGCGGCGGAAAAAGGCGCTCAGCCCGCAACGCTCGCCGCCACGGCCTATCGGCGTCCATATGGTCAGACCCCAGTCTGACAGCGGACGCTGAAGCCCTGGCGCTTGAGCTCGCCGGTCCGACTGCCAGTCACGAACTCAAAGGCCTCGCACGCCTCGCGGCAGCAGCCCATATCGATATTGATCGCGTTCGGCGAATACGTCACCGAATGATCACGCACGGATTGAACGATGCTTATCTTGGGCCGACCAGCGGCCAAGCCTCACAAAAGCATTTGACAAATCTTATCCATCTCTCTGGACTGTTATCCGAGGGCCTTTACATTCCTTGGAACCTGCGTTCGCTTTTGACGCCTCTCGAGGAGCCAGAAAAATTCGCAATCGCCATTCCAAACCTAGCGCGGCAGCTTAGCGTGTTGGAGCGCTATGAACGTCGATCGCTGTCGCGACGAAAAAAGGCATTCCGTCGCTTTGCCATCGAGCAACGCAAAGTTCGATTAGCCGCAAATCAGAAGGTCACGCCGGGCAAGGTGATAACGTGCGTCAAGGCTACCTAATACAGATTTGGCCAAACGAACCCAAATTTCGCTAATCATATCAACTGGACGAGAACGGCGGCGGCCCGGGGTGCGGCTACGAAAGCGGCACCAAAAGAAGAATTAGGCTGCAGCGGCAAATCAGCGGTTGCCAGTAGGACGTAAGCTAACAGTTGACTATAGTCAGCAAATAGCTTACATAAACTTGTGATCAGAAGCTTTAAAAACAAGGGTCTTGTCGAACTTTGGGAAAAAGGACGCACAGGGAAAATTGATGCCAAGATGCAGGCGCGCATCTTACGTCGACTGGACCGGCTAGATGTGATCGTGCGGCCCGAAGAGATGAACGTGCCCGGCTTTGATTTCCATCCCTTGCGAGGCTTCAAACCGATGCGCTATTCGGTCCATGTCAATGGGCCGTGGTGCATCACGTTCGAATTCGAAGACGGTGACGCTTGCCGCGTCGACTTTGAACAATATCACTGAGGGAAGTTAGTTATGGTTCATACTGCCAAACGAAATTCGGCTCGTTGTCCGACCCATCCCGGTGCGTTGCTGCGGGAGGACGTTATTCCAGCGACCGGCAAGACCAAAGCTGAGATTGCACAGCTTCTCGGCATCTCCCGTCAACACCTGTACGACATTTTGCGCGAACGCAAACCGGTATCTCCGGCCATGGCAGTTCGCCTGGGCAAATTGTTCGGCGATGGCGCTGGAGTCTGGGTCCGCATGCAGGCCGCGTACGATACGTGGAACGCCGAGCGCGAGGAGGATGTCAGCAAGATTCCCACCCTCCGGGCCAAGGCGGCGTAGACGTCATAATGCAACGGGATTCCTAAATTCTCCGGGCGCGGCCGATTGCAAAAACCGCCACAAAGTGCTCTGACTATCGGGAGGGAGGGGGACAATGGTAAAATCTTTAGTCGTCATTGCCGCGTTAGCGGTCGCTGCGCCGAGCCAATCGAGCCGGGTGCCCTCGATTACTTCGCGCTCTGAACGTCGCAACAACACGCCCGCATCGCAAAACTCAAATGGCCTGCCCTTCACCGCAAATGATCCGCCGGCGAGCAGTTTTCACGCGTAGAAGATACCGGCCGAGGTCCGGGGATGCGGCTACGAAGGCGCTCCAGGAAATCAAAACCGAACAGTTCGGGCCGCGCTTGGGCCAGCGATTTACTTTTCAAGCAGGGAATCGGGCAGCTTGCGTTGGTGTTCGTTGGGGCGGGGATCGAAGAGCATCAGCGCGCCGGAGCCGAGACAGTTGATCCTACCGACGTAGTGTTTGCAAAGGCGGCACCCCTCGTACAGTCCGCGCGCGTGTCCGAAGACATGTCGCCTGCCTGCTCTATTGACATGGAGGTGAACTGTCTGCTGGCAGATCGGACATTGTGTGAGAAGAGGGTGAAGTCGCCGCCCAATCAACAGCTTTATGAGTTCCACAACCCATACAGATAATAAATGTCGCATGGGCGATGCCGCTAAATCCGTTTCCAGGACATTAGACAACACCCCTATAAGACCGAAATTGTGACAGCGCATCCGACCCATGCATAACAAAAGTAATCCGGGGAGTTCATCGACGAGAACGGCGGCGGCCCCGGGGTGCGCTTGCGAAAGCGGTACCAGAAGAAGGGTTAGGCTCGCGAGGGAGGACTGGCGCGGCATTGCCTCGATCGGCAATTCCAAAACGAAGCCAGTTTCGAGGGCAGCATAGGCACCGCTCGTCCTAGCGCCCTCCAAAGTAAGAGAATCTGATGACCTCGATCTTAGTCACCGGTGGCGCAGGCTACATTGGCAGCCATACCTGTCCTGGGCTTGGCGTCAGGGCGGCCGCCGAACCTGGAAGCGAATGCAGACGCTAGGCCAGGTAAAATCGGAACAATTCTGACCTGGGCCAAGCAGCAAAAAGACAGATCCTCCCGCTCAGAAGCAATTCGCCGCCTGATCGAGTTTGGACTGGCGGCGAAATCAAAGAAACCCAGGACCCGGAAAAAGTAGACCCTCGTGCAAGCGCTCTTCTGCTCCGAAGGGGGGCGGAAGATCCGAAGGGAGGGCGGAAGGAGTGACAAACCGGACTAGACAATGGATTGACTGAAAGCCAAAAATTGAAACTGAATAAGTGTTTAATCTCTCTCCGGCTGCTGAATTGAGGGACCATTGTGCAATCGGTACCGTTGAGCAACGAAGACGACCGACTCCACCGCATGCTTCTCGCATACGTTCGCCAGGAGTTTGAGGCGCCCGTCCGTGCGATTCTGGGTTATGCCGAGATAATGATCGAGGACGCCCAGCAGCAGGGAAATCACGCCTTTCTCAGCGATCTCCGGCGGCTCAACCAATCCGCCGTAAGGCTCAAAGAACTGATTTTAGGGCTGCTTGAACCGGGTCTCGTTAATCGCGATTTCGCGGATTTTCGTCGGCGTTTACGCCACGACCTGCGAACTCCAATCAGTTCCATCAAGGGCCTGGGCGAAATGCTTCTCGAAGACGCCCAAGCGCAGGGCAACGCCGCGCAAGTGCGTGATCTCAAGAAGCTGCTTGAAACAACGGCACGTCTTTTGGCGCAGATCGATGCGCTCGTCGATTTTGGCGGCACGGCGCTGCCGGCGCCCGCCGATCAACCGGGAACAGTCAGCACGGTGCTTAAGCCGGTACCGGCGTTGGCATCATCGCTCGTCAGCCATCAGGCGAGACCGAGCCGCATCTTGATCGTCGATGACACCGAGGCGATACGCGAGCTGTTAGCGCGCCGTTTGGGGCGCGAGGGCCACCACGTTGTTGAGGTGGCAAATGGCCGAGCCGCACTCGATCGTGTCGCGCTGGAAATCTTTGATCTCATTCTGCTCGATATGATGATGCCCGACCTCAATGGCTATGAAGTGCTGACGCAACTCAAGGCGGACGTTCGCTTTCGCCACATTCCGGTGATTGTCATTTCGGCGCTCGACGAGATCGATAGCGTGGTTCGTTGCATCGAAGCCGGCGCCGAGGACTACTTATCCAAACCGTTCGATCCAGTTCTGCTGCGGGCGCGTATCGGTGCATCCCTGGAGAAAGTGCGATTGCGCGAAAGCGAGCAGGCAGCGATCGCCGAACTCAGGGCCGAGAAGGAAAAAACCGAGACGCTACTTCTCAATATTCTGCCAAAATCGATTATTCCGCGGATGCATCGCGGCGAGACACCCATTGCCGACCGCTTCCATGACGTCACCATCCTTTTTAGTGACATCGTCGGGTTCACGAGCATGTCGATGCGCCGCTCGCCGGGCGATGTTGTCGCATTACTCAATGCCATCTTCTCGGCGATCGATCGGTTAGCGCTGGAGTACGGTATTGAGAAGATCAAAACGATTGGTGATGCTTATATGGCGGTGGCGGGTCTACCTGAACCGCGCGACGATCACCCGCAAGTGATCGCCCGCTTCGCACTGGCCATGCGGAAGGCGGTCAGTGAAGTCTCCGAAGCGTATGGTGAGGACCTAAAGATCAGGATCGGTTTTCACAGCGGCAACGTTGTGGCGGGGGTCATCGGGATGCACAAATTTGCCTACGACGTCTGGGGCGATACCGTTAACACAGCGAGTGCCATGGAATCGCGCGGCATTCCTAATGAGATCCAGGTGTCCCAGGCTAGCTTTATGCGGCTTTCCGAGCACTTTGTTTTCGAGCGGCGTGGCATGATCGAGATTAAGGGCAACCAACAAATGGAGACCTATCTACTACGCGGCGAGCGGTGAAGTTCGTAGCTGAACTCGACTGCCTGGGATCAAGTTGTGGTTTGAGCAACGTGAATAACACAATGATACAAAGTAGTGTCGGTCAGCCGCGCGGCAGGAAGCGCGTGAACAAAACATGTCATATTTCTCGATCCGCGCGCGATTGATCTTCCTCGCCATCCTGCTGCTCGCCATTTTGGTGGCGGTAGCGGCGCTGTTGACCCGCGAGCTCGCCCGCGACTCAGAAGCGCTCTCCGAGGAAGCGCGGCTGGTTTCGATTGTCCGCAATGCCAACAATGCCAGCAAACATTTCGGCGACCTCAAATATTGGTTGACCGATTTCTCGGCAACGCTCCTCGCCAGTTCGCAACACAATGCCGAAGTCGCCAAAGGCCAGCTTGATGCTGACCTCAAAACCATCGCGCCGGTCGATGCCAAAGGGGTGGCCACCATTGAGCAGGATGTCGATGCTTTGTGGGCGTTGGCGCTCAAGGCGGCCGAGGCCTATTCCGGCGACGATAGTGCCGGCGGCAATGCGCTTATGGCGCAGGCTCAGGCGCGCATTCTCAACGTCAACAACGAGATTGAGGAGATCGTCAATCGCGTTGAGCAGCAGGCCCTTTCGCGCCGTGATGCGTCCATGCGTAATGCCCGCCGCGCGGTCGAGGTCGCGATCACTGGTGGGTTAATCGCGCTGGCGCTCGCGCTTGCCGTTACCGCATTCATCGTGCGCTCAATCAACGCTCCGCTGCGTCGTCTTGAGCGCAGCATGAACGCCATCACACAGGGCCAGCTTGATGTTGCCATCCCAAACGCTGGCCGCGACGAAATCGGTGGGATGACGCGGGCACTGGCGATGCTGCGCGACAGCCTCATCGAGAGCCATCGATTAGAACAAGAGCGCCAGCGGGCTGAGGCCGAAGCGCGGCGCGCTCAAGCGCAGCTCAGCGAAGCCATCGAGGCCATTTCCGAAGGATTTGCACTCTACGATGCGGACGACCGGCTGGTCGTTTGTAATAGCCGTTTCAAGGAAATGTACGTGGGCACTGGCCTCGAGATCCAGCCAGGTATTCATTATGAGACCATCCTGCGCAAGGCGGCCGAGATGGGCATCGTCCCGCTGCCGCCCGACAAGCGCGACGGCTGGATTGCTGAACGGCTCGACCGTCATCGCAATCCCAAGGGTGCGTTTGAGCAACAGCGCAGCCACGGGGTATGGCTCAAAATCAGCGAGCGGCGGACCGCGGATGGGGGAAATGTCGGCGTGCTCACTGACATCACCGAGCTTAAGGATCGCGAGTTGCAGCTCGGGGAGCTAGTCGATCGCCTGGCTGACGCGCGCGATGCCGCGATGGAGGCGACGGTCGCCAAAAGCCGGTTCTTGGCCAACATGAGCCATGAACTGCGCACGCCATTGAACGCTGTCATTGGCATTACTGAAATGCTCATTGAGGATACTGAGGAAGCGGACAACCACAGTGCCCGCGAGCCGCTTGAGCGGATCTTGCGCGCCGGCAAACATCTGCTGCAACTGATCAACGAGGTTCTCGACCTGTCGAAGATTGAAGCCGGGAAGCTCGAGATCACCTACGAGACCGTCGATGTCGCGGCGCGGGTGAACGATCTGGTCGGCGAAGTCGAACCACTCGCCCAAAAGAACGCCAATCGCTTCGTCGTCGAATGTCCGTCCGACATTGGCACCGTGCGCTCCGATCCAACGCGGCTGCGCCAGATCATTCTTAATCTGTTAGGTAATGCCTGCAAGTTCACCGAGCATGGCCGCGTGTCGCTCTCGGTGAGCCGCAGCCGTAGCAATGGCGAAGAGTTTATTTCGTTCCGCGTCGCGGACACCGGCATTGGGATGACCGAGGAGCAGCTTGGCAAGCTGTTCCAGGAATTCAGCCAGGCAGATAACTCGACGACCCGCAAATATGGCGGTACCGGGTTGGGCCTGGCGATCAGCGATCGTCTCTGTCGCATGATGGGGGGCACGATCGAGGTTGAGAGTAAGCTCGGCGTTGGCACCACCTTCACTATGCGCGTGCCCGCCGACCGAGCGGGCGTCGCCGATGCCGTGGCAGTCCCGACAGCAGCCATTCCGCCCGAGCAGATCCGGCCTGCACGCACTAACCGTGTCCTCGTCATCGACGATGATGCTACGGTGCGCGACCTGATGCGCCGCTATTTAAGCCGCGAGGGTTTTGACGTCGTCACGGCCGCGGGGGGGCGGGAAGGGTTGGAGTTCGCGCGCGAACTGCATCCCTCGGTCATCACCCTTGATGTCTTCATGCCGGACATGGACGGCTGGAGCGTACTGCAAGCGATCAAGCAAGATGCAGAGCTGAGTCGCATCCCGGTGGTCATGATGACGATCTCCGACGAAAAACAGAAAGGCATCACGCTGGGAGCGTCAGGATATTTGACGAAGCCGGTCGATCGCGCACAACTCGCTCAGCTATTGGACCGCTTTAAGACGGCAATGCCGCGCGCGCTTGTCGTCGAAGATAACCTGACCGACCGCGACATGATGCGGCGGCTACTGGTCGGCGAGGGCTGGGAGGTCATAGTCGCCAGCAACGGCCGTGAAGCGTTGGACCGACTGAAATCCGAAAATCCCAACCTTATCCTCCTCGATCTTATGATGCCGGAAATGGATGGCTTTGAATTTCTTGCTGAGTTCCGCAAGACTCCAAAGTTCGCTTCGACGCCGGTCATTGTCGTCACCGCAGCGGACCTCAGCCGTGAGGATCGTCGCCGCCTCGATGGCGGTGTCGAACACATCCTGCAGAAAGCGGCCCCTAGCAGGGAGGATTTCCTGCGCCAGATCCGCGATCTGATTGGGCGCTATGCCGTTGTTGCGGAGTTCAGCGCAGTGGATGGCTGAAGATGGTGAAAATTCTTTACGTCGAAGATAATGAAGATAATCTCTATATGCTTTCCAACCGCCTCACACGGCGAGGTTACGAGGTGGTGTCGGCGCGTGATGGCGAACAAGGCATCGCGATGGCTGCAAGTGAGGCGCCGGCGCTCATCCTTATGGATTTGAGCCTGCCAGTGATCGATGGCTGGGAGGCAACGCGGCGGCTCAAGGCTGAAGCGCGGACTCGGAACATCCCAGTGATCGCGCTGTCGGCGCACGCCATGGCGGGCGATCGTGAGAAGGCGCTTGCGGCAGGGTGCGACGACTATGACACCAAACCAGTCGAATTGCCCCGTCTGTTAGAAAAGATTGCGGCCCTCCTCGCCCGTTAGAATTCGAGGGACCCAGTGTTGAAGGATCGACAGATCGGGCTCCACAAAGTCCTAGTCTGGGACGCTTCCACGCGCCTATTCCACTGGCTCACGGTTGGGCTAGTGATCGGGTGTTATGTCACCTGGCGCATGAAATGGATGGATTGGCACTCATGGGCCGGCGATGCGCTGTTAGCTCTGGTCCTCTTTCGATTGCTGTGGGCGTTTTTCGGCAGCGAGACCGCACGGTTTTCCGCCTTTCTGGCCTCGCCTCGCGCGGGAGCGCTTTATCTCGCCCGTGTGCTGCGTCGCGAACCTGATCGTCAGATTGGCCATAATCCAGTCGGTGGCTGGATGGTCTTACTCATGCTCGCGCTCTTGCTGGCGGAGGCTGTAACCGGGCTCTATGTCGCCAATGACGTAGCCGACGAAGGGCCCTTGACTGAAATAGTCCCGTCAGTCATCGCCAACCTCATCACGGATTTGCACTCGTATTTCTGGGACGCTCTATTGGCGGCCACGGTTCTGCACGTGCTGGCGATCCTGTTATACGCGGCCATAATACGGCACGACCTTGTGACGCCCATGATCACCGGCCGTAAGAGGCTGCCGCTAGACAGAAAACCACCGAAGATGGCAAGCGCCGCACGCGCCGCCTTTCTCTTGGGCTGCAGCGCGCTGGCCGCGGCCGCGCTCGCAACTTACCTGTGAAACTACTTCAGCTCTTAGGCGGCACGACCTGCCCACGGATTTCGCCGCCCGGATGCGCTTGCGTATGCACGTTTATGTACCACTCACCGGCGGTGAACTGCTGTGCCTGCTCCGGCGTTAGCGTCGCCTCCCCTTTGAAAGGGCTCTCTGCGGGACTTCCCTTCGTGGACAGCCAAATGAGTACCGGCGCGTTCTTACCTTTCTCTGCGGGTCCATGAAAATGTGCCATGGTAGCCGGAGCTGAAAGCCCGGTGTAGGTGATCGTCCACGTGACAACCCGCGTGGCCGGATCGTAAGTGACAGCAGCGCTCCCTTTAGCAGGGGTTTCCACCGGCGGTACTTGCTCAGCGCCGGTGAGCGGCACAGTGAAAGATATCGGCGATGCATAAACTGACCCGCCCCAAGCAGCTGATGCCACACACGCTATTAAGATCACGAGTCTTCGCGACACGGACATGTTTTACTCCCCTGATCTTTGAACAACTAGAACGCATCTACCATATGACATCGCACGGGTCTTCTCCTTTTTGACACCAGTTTTCGGTTAAAGTCCGAGCGAATAACGTACGCCCGGTCCAAACCTATATAAAAAAATTCAGTTCTTCGACAATTGTTCAAATGGCCCCGCAGTTGCCGAACGTTATTCATTAGACAAACGCCGCGGGCCGTGGCACCAGAAGCATTACGAGCGGGGCAGAAGTGTGTTGATCAATTGATTATGTTCAGGGTTGAATGGATTGATGAACATGACATCCTGCAACACGAATCTATCTTGAAAATCTTCGGTCAGGAGATGCCTGACACCGGCACGCTGTGCCGAGGCCCATAACATTGCATCCCAAAATGCCAAGCGATGTGCGCGCACGGCCTCGAGTGCCAGCAATAGGTCGCTCTCGTCAGCGGCTTGGATCGGCAATACGGCACGCCAAGCTTCAATTGTCGCTCGAATGTCCTTGGCTGGTATTCTCGACTTACGGATCGCAACATTGCTGAACTCCGCGAGCGTCTGTAGCAACAAGATACTCGTTGCTGCCTGCATTGCTCGAGCAAGCAGATCGCGCGCCCGACTCACCCTGTCATCGGATACCGAGGCAGTCGCATAAACAAGAATATTGGTGTCAAAGCTGATCACTACCGATCATGCATTTCATCGCGGGTGAATCTGGGTAAGGTGTCACCCCAGCGCAAACCCTTCTTCATCACCTCGATTGCGTGTTGGATCGCTTTTTTGCGCTCGGCGGTCATGGCTGGCGGCCGATAAGGGCTTAGGATCGCAACCGGCCTGCTCCGTTTGGTGATGAGGATCTGCTCTCCGCGCTCCGCGCGCGAAAGCAAGGCGGAAAATTCGTGATTGGCTTGACGTGCGGTGACGGTTTTCACGACAGTTCACCATTGTAGGACATGTAGGTACACACCTAGGCGAAGGGCTATTAATAGTCAAGACCACGCCAGTCGGATCGGCGTGGCGTGACGACAACGGCCGGCGCGGCTGAAACGCGGCAGCAGAAGCAGAGCTAGGCAGCTCAATCCACCATCGGTCGGGCTTTTGAGCTGGCGGGCGTCGAGTTCATCGACGAGAACGGCGGCGGCCCAGGGGTGCGCTTACGAAAGCGGCACCAGAAGAAGAGTTAGTGCCGCTGGGGAAGAAAACCCGGTTTGACCAGGGCCCGGTCAATTTTCCTGGGTGAGAGCCGATCCCTTGGCTGGGTTGCCTGGCTACATTGATTTTCGCTCGTGGATCCTCGTGCTGTTATGCTTGACGTAACACGTAATCACGTTAGAATTTTCTAAATGATCGTGAGTTACCGGGATAGCAAAACCAGGCGTTTTGCTGATGGCAAATACGTCAAGGAATTTTCCGGTTTCACACATCAGGCGGAGTTGCGGCTAGAACGACTGGACGCGGCGACAAGCTTGAAAGATCTCGCCGCTCTACCGGGCAACAGGCTGGAAGCACTGAAGGGCAATCGGCAGGGTCAATATAGCATCCGCATCAACGACCAATGGCGGATCTGTTTTGAGTGGCCCCATGAGAAAAGCTAGGCCGCGGGAAAAGCCGGGGCGCGAGTATTAGCCGCCGAGCTGGCCGGATTGCCCTCGACCGCGAATTACAAAACGAACCCAATTTGCTGAACGACGTCCGCTTTCGGGGGTAAAGCGGACATGGGTCGATGGCCCTCGTCCCTTTGACGGCTGGAGGTTAGGCTGGCACGCCTCCGTGATGACGATCACAAGAGCGCTGACCGGTTCCCTGCATTTCGTCGGCGATGCCTGTCGCGATAACAGGACGGCACAGCGCGTTGGTTCAATGTGGACAGGATTGGGTGAGCGTATCGGAACACCGGCAAAATATCCCGGAATTCTTTCGGATTTTGGTCCAGATTGTTGAGTGCATCGAAAAACGCGAGGTATTCGGAGCCTAGTGTTTTCTCTAAGTCATTTATCTTTCGGGTCAAAGCGTCAGCTTTCTGTTCATCTTTCTCACGCACAGCCTGGTTGATCTGGCTAGACTGTGGATTTGGCAATACGCCTGGGTCTTGGCCCTATCGCCACCGATGACACGAACAATCCTTTGTGCATCGGCCTTCAACTTGGCGAGATCCGCATGTTGGGCCTGAACATGCAACGGCACCGCGTAGATGATCAAAATCGCAACGATCAGCAGCCGATTCATAACTCGCCCATGATCCCGAGTGGCGATCTTGCGCACACACGTGAACGGCAAGGCCGAAGAGGATTGGAGCCGGCGAAACCAAACGGTTGAAAGGAGTTTCATGATGGGGGTTCGTTTGCTGCTTGGACTGAGTAACGAATAGAACCGCCGCATTGCGGAATTAAGAAAAACAAGGCCTCAACTCGAGAGCAGCCGTTAAGGAAAATGAAATGCATCGCGCAGATTCGCCGGGCGAAGGTTAAAATGCCGAAAGAGCCAGCGGTGAAGCGCTCGACGGAGCAGGATTGGGACCGCTGACTCCTATTCTGTTGGAGGGGTCGTGTTTGGCCAAGGACCTCGTCAGTTTTCGGATTCACAAGATGCACAAATTTACAGGCGAGGCAGGTCACTGGAACGTAGCCCTCATGAACCCGCCGACTGCCCGTTGCCCGAAAACTTTTTGACCTGGTGATCAACCTAAAGACGGTATCAAAACGCCATCTTGCCGCTTCACGCAGCCTTGGTCCTCGACTCCCAGATGCACCCAGCGAAGCTCATGATTGAGGACGACTTAATTCGTCTGGTGAAATTTTCACAATATTTTAGATAACTTTGAAAAGCTGTTGCAGCCAGGGTCTGCTGCCACTTAGTCCATCAGGCTGAATGGATTCGAAATCGCTGGCTGAATAGATTCAAATTTGTGAGTTTTAGTGAGCAAAGAAAGAAAGGATCTGTTCATGCAAGCGTTAATCAAGCGTTTTGTGAGGGGCGAGTCTGGCGTCACCGCGTATGGTCTGATTGCCGCTGCTCTGATGCTGATTGGCGTCGGAGCGTGGGTTTTCGCGACCGCCCCCCGTGTTGTCGCTTCGCCGCAGATCGGAATCGATCCATTACAGATGATGGCCAATGCAGGGGATCTCCCTACTTCGTCCTATAATGATGCGATTTCCTCGGGCGGCCATGTCGCGTCATTGGTTGAATCGTCCAAAAAGCAACAACGGCGCGTGAACAAATCCCACCGATTTCCTACTGATTGAGCGCGCGTATGTTGCGCAAACTGCTTGCTATCGAGGTTTCGTCAAGCGAGTAGCGCGAAATCACTGATTTTTTGGTGATTTTAAGCGTTGCAGTCCTTGCCTACCTCGCAACGAGTTGGATCGTCGTCGATAATTTTTTTGATATACAGCTGGTCAGGGCGGCGGTTTTTGTCGCTGTTGCATTAGCAACGTTTGGTATCCGTCGGGAGCGAAAGCAGCGCCTAGCAGCCGAGGACCGCCGAGAGGCCGTCGCTTAACCTTCAAGTCGCTTTTGAAGTCGGCGAGCGGCGGGTTTTCGGGCAATCTCTCAAAGAGGAGCAAAGCAGATCAACGCTCCAACTGGATTTTCGAAAGCCACAACGTGCCAATCAATCGTTGAATCTTTGCGTGTGGGCGGCCTAAAATTTAATTAGTGCTTATTGGAGACAGGCCATGTCCCGTTTTCTGTGGACTCAAAAAGAAGACATCGGACCTTCTGCACGCTTCGGTCATGCGATGAGCTACGATTCTGTGCGTTCTCGTACGGTTCTGTTCGGTGGCAGTTCGCTAATCGGGGGCCAGGTCGGGAGCGTCAACGATACGTGGGAATGGGACGGTGAGTTCTGGACGCAAATGGCGGATATCGGTCCTGCGGCCCGGCAAGATCACGCGATGTGCTTCGATAGCGTTCGCCAGACCACGCTGCTGTTTGGTGGCCTGTCCGGACAAAACACCCCGCTTGGCGACACTTGGAGTTGGAACGGGGAAGACTGGACGCAACTTGACGATAGTGGGCCGTCAGCTCGTTCAGGCCACGCTATGGTCTTTGACTCCGCGCGTGGCCACGCGGTGCTTTTTGGTGGGGAGTCGGCAGCTGGTATCCTCAACGACACCTGGGAGTGGGACGGCCTGGCCTGGACCCAACAGCAAGACACAGGTCCATCGCCTCGATGGCATCACGCGTTGGCCTTCGACTTGGTGCACAACCTCGTCGTCTTGTTTGGCGGCGATCCCGGCAATGGAAATGCGCTTGACGCAGATTACTACCTTCGGCGCTAACCCTTGCTTTAACGCGGCCATGGTCTCGACCGACGTGCAAATAGCACTATTCGGCGGTACCGACTCGTCAAACGCGGTGTTTCGTGACACCTGGACCTTTGACGGCAAGCACTGGACGAATCGTCAGGATATCGGTCCCCTTCCGCGTTTTTCCCATGCCATGTCGTTCGATGCGCCGCGTCGTACCATAGTCCTCTTCGGTGGACGCGATCTTACGCCCAGTCTGCAGGGGGACACCTGGGAGCACACTGAAACCGATCCACCTCCACCCCCTAATGGCGGTGGGGCTGGAGTCAATGTGTTATCAATAACTGTGCCATCCATGTCGGTGTCGTCCGGTGAGCAAGTGGAAGCCAATATCTCTCTCTCGTCGCCAGCCCCGGCCGGAACCCAGGTCGAACTATCATGGGCGACGCTGGGCGACACTACGCACACGGTTCTCTCCACATCCCCCGTCAATGCAGGCGATGTCGCGCCAAGCATAACCTTTACCGTGCCCCAGGTGGGCGGTGGAGGCGGTGGTGGCGGTGGCACGATCCAGATTTTCGCACGCACAGCAAATAGTGCGCAGTATGCAAGCGCTATCCTGCACGTACACCCATAACGCCATGTTACTGTTCGGAGTTTAGACCTGGGCCAAGCAGCAAGACGACAAGCCTTCCCGCGCGGAGGCAATTCGCCGCCTGATCGAGATTGCTTTGACCGCCAAATCAAAACGGCAGAGCAGCCGCGGCCAGACGCAGACAAACCACGCGCGTACTGCGAAACGAACCCATTTCCGCCACGAGGCGCTGGTCTGGCAGGTGAACCATGGAGTTCGGCGTACAGTTTTTTCCTGCCGTGGGACCCGCGCTCAAAAGCCCGGCGCAATACTGGGGCGAGGCGCTGCAGCTCACCCGCCTTGCCGACCAGCTCGGCTACGCTCACGTCCGCACCGTGGAACATTACTTCCACTCATACGGCGGCTACAGTCCGGACCCACTGATTTTCCTCAGCGCTGCTGCTGCCGTCACGCGCAAAATGCGCTTGATCACCGGAGCCGTCCTGCCAGTCTTTAACAATCCCTTAAAGCTCGCCGGCCAAATCGGCATGGTTGACGCGATTTCGAACGGCCGACTGGAAATTGGCGTCGCGCGCGCTTTTTTGCCTCACGAATTCGGTCGGTTTGGCATTTCGATGGATGAGAGCCGCGCACGATTCGATGAGGGGCTCGAACAAATCAGATTGCTTCTTACTCAAGAGAACGTCACGTGCCGGGGACGCTTTCACAGTTTTGAAAACGTGACTTCACAACCGCGTCCGACGCAAACACCGCGACCGCCGTTCTGGATTGCCGCGCTTTCGACGAAAGAATCGTTCGAGAATGCCGGTCGCCTTGGGCACTATCTGATGGGCATACCACTCGGCGGAGCCCAAATGGCTGAGCTCATTCGGGTGTATCGTGACGCCTGGGGCGCGACCGGCCATCCCGGCCGCGGTCGCGTGATGCTGGCTTTTCATATGTTCTGCGGTGAAACCCGCGAGCAAGCGGCAGCGATCGCGTGCGAACCACTGAACGCTTACCTGAAATCGATCGTTGACGCGGCATCAGAGTGGATGTCCGGCATCGCCTCCAAAGACTACCCGAACTACCAAAAGATGATCGAACTCCTGTCTAAGGAGAATTTCGAATCGCAGGTCGCAAAAGGCTGCGCCTGGGTTGGTACGCCTGATGATATCCGTAAGGCAATTAGCGCCTATAACGCTCAGGTGGACGGCTTTGAATCTGCGTCCCTCCAGGTGAATTTCGGAATGATCAGCCAAGCGGATGCCGAACGCTCAATGAGGTTGTTTGCACAAGAAGTAATGCCGCACTTCAAGGAGTAAGAGTTCCGACGCCACAGCGTTCGAACTGAATGAGACTTCTCCCGCCGTAAGGAGACGCACTGTGCCACCGCACACTGATCGCATCCTCACCACCCATGTCGGCAGCCTGATCCGGCCGCCGCAGCTGATCGAGTTCTGGCGATCGATCGAAGATGGCAAGCCCTACGATGAGGCGGGGTTCGAAACCCGCCTCATCGAGTGCGTCACCGAGGTGGTGCGCCAGCAGGCGGAGATCGGCATCGACATTGTCAGTGATGGCGAATTCAGCAAGGGGCTCAATTGGGCATTCTACATTTTCAAACGCCTCAAAGGCATTGCCGTGCGGCCGGCCACGCCCGAGGAACTACAGGATCCGATGGCGTCGATGTCAGGCGGTCAGGACCGCCAGGCGTTTCCGGAATTTTACGCCGAGTACGACGCCGCCACCGGGTTGGGCAAAAGGCTCGGCTATCGCGTCGTCGTCAACGGCCCGATTTCCTATTGCGGCCAGAACCAGGTCGGCCGCGACATCAACAACATCACGGCCGGTCTGGCCAAGGCCAAGCGGCAATACCCCACGCTCGCAGGCTTTCTCCCGGTGGTAGCGCCGGCGAGCGCGCTGCCTGGAGCCAAAATCGAGCACTACAGGGATGAAGAGAGCTACCTCTTTGCGCTCGCCGAAGCGTTGCACCAGGAATACAAAGCCATCGTTGATGCAGGTCTTTATGTGCAGATCGACGATGCGTTCCTGCCCTATATGCATGAGCGTATGGTGCCGCCGCTATCGAATGCGCAGTATCTACGCTGGGCGCAGATGCGTGTTGATGCGCTTAATCACGCGCTGCGTGACATTCCGGAAGAGCGCTCGCGCTATCACATCTGTTGGGGTAGCTGGAACGGCCCGCACGCCTTCGACGTGCCGCTTAAGGATATCATCGGCCTGTTGCTGCAGGTGCGCACCGGCCATTACTCATTCGAGGCTGCTAATCCACGCCACGCTCATGAGTGGCGAGTGTGGGAAACCGTGAAGCTTGCGCCCGGCAAAATTCTGATTCCCGGCGTGATCAGCCACGCCACTAACATCGTCGAGCATCCGGAATTGGTCGCAGAGCGCATCGTGCGGCTCGCTAAGATCGTCGGCCGCGAGAACGTTATGGGAGGTACCGATTGTGGCTTCGCCCAGAGCCCATTCGCCCGCCGCGTGCACCCGACCATTATGTGGGCGAAGTTAAAGTCGTTAGTCGAAGGTGCGCGGATCGCGACGCAGGTGTTGTGGGGCAAGCAGGCCGCCGCATAAGGACCGCCGGCCTCCTGATGTTCGATCCCATGCATAGAGCGGCTCGGTATGTAGCGGCTCAGTACATAGCGGCTCAGTACATAGCAGCCCAGTCGAGTAGCTAGGGTTAGGAAAATGTCGACCCGTGCAGTGAACGTTCTGATATCTGGCGGATTTACTGGCGCGTATGAGCAGCTATTGCCGGAATTCGAGCGGACGAGCGGCATCAAGGTCACGACCAGATCGGGTGCGTCGCAGGGGCCGGGGCCGCAAACGATTGCCGCGCAGCTCGCCCGCGGCGTGCCTGCTGACGTGGTTGTCCTCTCGAGGGAAGGCCTTAGTGAGCTGATGGCCGCGAACAGGATCATCCCGGGAACAGACGTGGATCTTGCGCGAGTACCCCTCGGGGTGGCGGTGCGGGCGGGCACGCTGAAGCCCGACGTGAGCACGGTCGATGCTTTCAAAAAAGTCCTGCTGAGGGCGAAAACCGTCGCGGTCCCTGGAAGCACCAGCGGTATATGGCTTAGGACCGATCTTTTTCCGCGGCTCGCCATCGCGGAAAAGATCAAAGTCGCGGCGAAGTCGCGCGGCACGCAGGCGACGGAAACGGTCGCCGCAGGAGGTGCGGACCTTGCGGTGATGCCGGTGAGTGAAATTTTGCACGCGGTAGGTGTCGATTTCGCGGGCAGCCTCCCACCGGAGATCCAGTTCGTCCAAGTGTTTTCAGCGGCCGTCGTGACCGGCACGCAAGCGATTGAAAGTTCTAAACGACTAATCGAATTTCTTGCCTCAGGGCGCGCTTCCGAGACAATCAGGAAAAGTGGAATGGAATCGCTCGCGACCTCTGGCTCCTAGGGTTCCCTCTGATGGACCGGCTCACTATAAGCGGCTCCGTATATAGGCGGCTCGTTATATGAGCGGCTGCGTATATAAGCGGCTCGAACAAAAGTTAAGGACGCGCTATAGAGCGTACCGCCAATGCACCGATCTTTTCAGCGATGAGCAAGACTTACGCCATAGCTGATCTGCACGGCCGCTTCGATCTTCTCGAAATGGCGCTTGCTAAGATCGCCAACCATGCTGATCTACCGGCGACGCTTGTCACACTCGGCGACTATGTAGATCGCGGCCCCGATAGTCGGCGAGTCGTCGAACGGCTTATGGGCGGCTTGGACAATGAAGGCTGGCGAGTGATCTGCCTCAAAGGCAACCACGAGGATATCATGTGGCAGACCTGCCGCGGCTTCGTACCGGACTGCGACTGGTGGCTAACCAATGGCGGTAACGCGGCGCTGATTTCCTACGGTCAACAGATAGGCGATGAAGCCGACGTGACGGTCATACCCGACGAGCTGTTGAGGTGGATCGAGCAACTGCCATTGATGCATGTCGATGAGCATCGCATTTTTGTTCATGCGGGCGTCGATCCGAATTTCTCGCTGGACGAGCAAGACCCACAGGATGTCGTCTGGAAAATCTATGATGACTACGACAATAGCGGATACGGGCAACGCCATGTCGTGCATGGTCATGACCAGCATGCGAACGGCCCGATCCTAAAAAAGAACCGAACTAACCTTGATACTTTCGCTTGGTATACTGGGCGCTTAGCGATCGGCGTATTCGATGACGACACGCCGGGCGGCCCGCTTGAGATTCTGGAAATTCACGGCCAACCACACTCTGGTTGATGTCCTCTGTGGATGGCCCCCGCGTTGCAAGAGATAATTTGACGTGGTGACGTTGGTCGGGTGCAGTCTTCTGTCCGGCCTGTTGATGCAGTCAGTTGAGACTGCTGGCCCTGATGGAGTCCGCGAACGAGGTCCCATTCTGTTATTCAGGCTATGACGCCTTGGACATCAAGTGGGTTGTCCCTGTTCCCGGTCTGACCGGTTTGCCATCACATCGCATCGCTCTCGCAACTTCGTGAAGCTGATCTCCTCTTCAGCTAAGCGTGTATCGTCGCTGTTATGCGGCCAGTGCCGGCTGG
>Ga0187819_10000120_pt1 | contig 35221 bp, 34 predicted proteins | sample NC_wetland_sal_i_15_FD_132411 | JGI IMG/M metagenome (GOLD analysis project Ga0187819, IMG submission 132411) | Wetland sediment microbial communities from Neuse River Estuary, North Carolina, USA - SO4_4 | ecosystem: Environmental > Aquatic > Freshwater > Wetlands > Sediment | place: USA... | reverse complement strand
TGCCGGACGTGAAGCGCCACCTGGAGCCGCTGCTCGAGCGGCACCAGAGGTCGCTGGAGATGTTCCGGAAGCGCGCGCAGACCGACGGGGGAGTCATCTACTTCGACCTGAGCGAAGAGGGGATGGAAGGCTACAACAAATTCATTCCGTACTACCTATTCCCGGACGCGGTCTATTCGGTGGGGTTGAGCGCCTCGCCGCAGCGGACGAAAGTGTCCGTGGGCTCAAATCCGTGGACAAAGACGCCCATCGCGCACAACCTCGCGGCGTTGTGCGAGCGGTACGGGGGCGGGGGACACGCGCGGGTGGCGGCCATATCGCTCGAACCGGGCGACCTGGCTCACGCGCGACAGGTGGCGCAGGCCATCGCCGCGGAACTGCGCAAATAGACGCTGGCGGCGGGTGCATGAGAAGGGCCAGCGGCTGCGGAACTCCAGAGCACCAGCCTTTATTACTCCGGGAAACTGCAGGGCCGTTGCATTCGCACGAGGCACGTAACAAAATCAGGGCGCGCGCCACGAACGTGCGGCAGCGCGGGGAGGATGCGATCTCATGTCGCCAATGCTGAACGCTCATATGGTCACGACGGGCAACGACCTGGCCGGCTATCACATTGTGAAGAACCTGGGATTGGTTCGCGGAATCGTGGTGCGCTCGCGCAGCATTTTCGGGACGCTGGGCGCGTCGCTGCAAACCATCCTGGGCGGAAATATCACGCTCTTCACCGAGCTCTGCGAGAAAACGCGCGAGGACGCTTTCGAGCTGATGATGCAGCATGCCGCCGACCGCGGCGCCAACGCCGTGATCTGGATGCGCTACGACGCAAACGAAGTGATGCAGGGCGTCACGGAAGTGCTGGCCTACGGCACCGCGGTACAGGTGGCGCCGAACACGCAGTAAGGGCCTGCGCGCGATTGCGTCGCGGCGCCGCGCTTCCGGCCATTTCTCCCTTCCCGCGCGGCTTTGGCAGGAGGCGGGCGGCACACGATCGCTGCTTGTCTCGTTGAATCGCTGGCCGTCTCCGCGGCCTCCTATCCACCGTACGGCGCTTCGAAATTCACTGCGCTCTCGCCCCTTCCTCCGCGGGGTCCAGCGACTTCACCTTCCGAGCCGCGTGTGGCCACGTCCCGTCCAGGAACGCCTGGATGGAGCCGAAGACGGTCTCGGGAGCTTCCACCCAGGGAGCGTGGGCCGCGTTTTCGACGGTCACCAGCCGCGCATTCGGCAGCAGCATGGCCCACTCCCTGCCGCCTCCATAGGGTGAGCTGCGGTCTTTCGTGCCGTGAACGATGAGCACCGGCAGCCTCGCTTTCGCAAACTCTCCCGGCGCCATGTGCAGCGCTTGAATCGAGGGGAAGATGTACTGTCCCCAGTACCTCATGGAGTTCCGTTCGTTGGGAAGCTCGCAGCGCCCCCAATTGATCTTCCCGGCGTCGGCAGGATCAGCGACGTAGATCACGCGCAGGATCGACCAGAATTTCTTGCAGAATTCTTCCGGAGAGAGCGATTGCCGCTCTTTCTGAAGCTCGGCGATCCGGGCAAATGCTTCGCGCAGTGTGCCGTCGGTATTCGTCAATCGCACGGGATATTGCCGGGCCTGGCTCGGCTGCATAGGGCCGATTTGCACCAAGCGAGCGGCGTGAACCGGATACTTCATCGCGTACAACGCGACGGTGATCCCCACGTAGGAGTGTCCGATCAAGTCCGGTTGATTGACGCCGAAGTGGCGGCGGACAGCTTCTAGATCCTCGACGTCGTGGTGGATGCCACTTTTCAGCCTGGAATCGTCGGTGACCGCATCGGAGCGGCCGCGATTCCGCAAATCATAAAAGATAAGCGTGCGGCCGGCGGCGAGGCGCTTGAAGTCATGGAGCAGATACAGCCCGTTGGGGATGATGATGGTTTTCGGGCCGCTCCCCACTTTGTGAAAGTACAGGCGAACTCCATCCTGGGTAGTTACGTGACCTTCGTTTGTCGAGACGGCATCGCGCTCCGGTTGCGTCATTCTCTCCCCCCTAAATTGTTGAGGTGCTGAAAACACGAAAGCCGCGGCAGGCGCGGCTTTGCTGGAAGACGGAGCCGAGATTTCGGGAGCTGGTCATCGCTTGCCGCGAGCGTGCTCGCTATCGGGAATCTAGGAAGCTCGGGAAGCGCCGACGAGAATCCATGCTATACGGCGGACGCGGGTGCGTCAATGGCAGCAGGGATAATGCGAACTCCGTTTCGCGAAGAGGCGCGTTAGGATATAATGAAGTTTCTTTCTAGTGGGGCCACGCGCAGGTCGTCCACGGATTCAGGAGATTGCCGCGGCGATTACAGGAGTGAAATGAGCGAAAGCCTGGTGGTGCAGTACGTCGGTTTCAAGGCCCGCGCCATCGTCCGCGAATACAGATTCCTCGTGCGGCAACCGCCGAGCGAGGCCCGTGAATATACTCTCACCATCATAAACGAGGCATTCGATTCCCACCGGGTACGCTACCAGGACGCTCCCGACCTCTGCTCGCTGAAGTTGCGGCGGGAACTGGCTGCTTCTGAAAACCATCCGACGCAAACCCACTACCGGATCAGCGAAGAAGAGCTGGACGAGTATCGCGGCTCTCACGGTTCGAAGACTGCCAGAAAACTCTTCCGGCCGCGGGCGGCGAGAGAGCTTTAGAGGGGCGGCAGCGATTTGTCACCATCCGCGCCGGTAAGGCTCCGGAGGCGGGTGTGAAGCGGCTGAGCGCGAGAAGTTACGGAGCAGGAGGTCAGATGAGTTCGAATGCCATCGAGGGAATGCGGCCCTGGGAGCAGCCGTTCTGGAAGCCGGCGAGAGGGAAAAGCATCGTTCTGTTCTATCTCGTGCTGATCCATGTCCTAGCGATCGCCGGGGTGATTCTGTTCCCGCTTCCCGGGCTGAAGATTCTGGGCGTTGCCCTGGTTCTGGCGGCGTTCGGAGGATTCGGCACAACCGTCTGTTATCATCGCCTGCTCGCGCATCGCACGCTGAAGCTCAACCGGTTCGTGGAGCAATGTCTGATCTTCTGGGCCGTGTTCAACGGCAGCGGGGCTCCAGCGAGCTGGGTGGCCTATCACCGCCATCATCACTCCCATACGGACACGCCCGAAGACATCTCTAGCCCGAAGCAAGGCGGCTTCTGGTGGGCCCATCTGCGGTGGCTCTATCAGTCCGCGCCGGCCGATACCAAAAAGTGGTGCCCGGAATTGACCGGCAGCCTCTACAGGACTTGGAAATACGCCGAGGCCCCGATCCTGCTGCTCTCGATCTGCTGTGGCGGGATTTTCGGATGGCGGGGGTTTTTCTGGATCGGCGCCATCCGTCTGGTGTACGCGCTGCACATGCAGTGTTTTGTGAACAGTCTGACGCACCTGAATTCCTCGGAAGAGGGAGACTCCAGCAGGAACATCTGGTGGCTGGGGCCGTTGCAATTGACGGCCTGGGGCGAGAACTGGCACAAGAACCACCACACGCATGCCGGGTCCGCGCGCCTGGGGCTGCGGTGGTGGCAGCCGGATATGGGCTGGTACTTCATTTACGTGATGGAATTGGTGGGCCTGGCCAGTAACGTGAAACGGCCGAGGACCAAGTCTGCCTAGGCGCTGCGAAAACCGCACTACGTTCGCGCTCAGAAAACGGCCCTGACTGCCCCGCCTGCTTGATCGATAGACATTCGGGAGGCCTCCCCGGTTCTCCGCGCCTCTTCGCCAATATCCTGCGCGTGCCTTATTTCCCCTGATTCTGCGCGGCCGATTGAGGACGTGCCCCTCATCACGGCCGGCTGTGAGCATTGTCACCGAAGTCCGCGGCTGCAAAGTAGAGACTGGCCATGGTGAGTCGAGGAAGTGAAACATGTTGCGCCGCGGCCCCTCCGTGGTGTCCATTCGAAATCTTCCTGGGGCAGCCGTTGCGTTCGAAGGTCTTTCCACCCGGACGGCGTGTTGGAGGGGCGGACTGCCCGTGGAAGTGAGCCAGTTCTCTACGATCCCTCATTTCCAGCTCGGCAACTTTCCGCAGCCCTCGGGCTGCCTTGTCTCTCCGCCAAGCGGAGGCGAACCGCGACGGAGAGGGCCAAAGAGCACCGGTATTCGCGGGCAAGAGGGAGAAGAAATTCCGGCGATCAGCCGCAATCCATTCCATTTGAAACGAGGAGAAAAGTCATGCCGATCACGAAACAGGAAGCACTGAATTATCACTCCGCACCACGGCCGGGAAAGATCGAAATTACGCCCACGAAGCCCTGCCGGACGCAGCGAGACCTGAGCCTGGCTTACACGCCGGGCGTGGCGGAGCCCTGCCTGGAAATTCAGAAGAACCCGCACGACGCTTTCAAGTATACGGGGCGCGGAAACCTTGTCGCAGTGGTGACCAACGGGTCCGCTGTGCTCGGACTCGGTGACATCGGCGCTCTGGCCGGGAAGCCCGTGATGGAAGGCAAGGCCGTATTGTTCAAGCGGTTTGCGGGCGTAAATGTTTACGACATTGAGGTGAACACGAAGAACCCGGACGAAATCATCCGGGTCTGCCAGCTCCTGGAACCCACGTTTGGCGGGATCAACCTGGAAGACATCAAAGCGCCGGAGTGCTTCTACATCGAAGAAACGCTGAAGAAGACCATGAAGATTCCCGTGTTCCATGACGATCAGCACGGCACGGCCATCATTACCGGTGCCGCACTGCTGAACGCGCTGGAAATCACCAGCAAGGACATCAGCAAGATCAAGGTGGTGTTCAACGGCGCCGGCGCTGCGGGGATTGCGACAGCCGAGCACTACATTCGCCTGGGGGTCAAGCGGGAGAACATCTATCTGGTCGACACGAAAGGCCTGGTTTACAAGGGCCGCGCGGAAGGGATGAATGCCTACAAGGAGCGCTTCGCGCAAGACACCAAGCTGCGCACGCTCACGGAAGTCGTGCGCGACGCCGACCTGCTGGTGGGGCTCTCGGTGAAGGGCGCCTTTACGCCGGCCATGCTGAAGTCCATGGCGCCGAATCCGATCGTGTTCGCCATGGCGAACCCGGATCCGGAGATCACCTATGAGGAGGCGCGCGCGACCCGCAGCGACATCCTCATGGCCACGGGCCGTTCCGACTATCCGAACCAGATCAATAACGTGCTGGGCTTCCCGTCCATCTTCCGGGGGGCTTTGGACGTGCATGCCACCGCGATCAATGAAGAAATGAAGCTGGCTGCCACACGCGCGCTGGCCGCCCTGGCCAAGGAAGACGTGCCCGACTCGGTGTGCCGGGCTTATGGCGTAAGCCAAATCAAGTTTGGCCGGGATTCCATCGTGCCCCGGCCATTCGACCCACGGGTGCTGCTGTGGGAGGCGTCCGCCGTGGCGGAAGCGGCGATGCGGACAGGCGTGGCCCAGGAGCCTGTGGACCTGGACGAATACCGCGAGCAACTGGAAAAGCTGCTGGGCAAGGCGCGTGAAGTGATGCTCCAGGTGACCCACAAGGCGCAGGCGGCGCCAAAGCGTGTGGTCTTTCCGGAAGGCGAAAACGAAAAGATCCTGCGCGCCTGCCACGTCCTGGTGGAAGAAAAGGTGGCGCGGCCCATCCTGCTGGGCAACGAACATACTGTTCGTGCGAAGGCGGAGGAACTAGGGATTTCCCTGGACGGTATGCGCATTGTGGATGTGGAAGAGTTCGACCGCCGGGAGGCCTACGTGCAGGAGTACTACCAACTGCGGCAGCGCCGCGGCGTGACGCTCTCCGAGGCCCAGGAGCTCATCAAGAACCGCAACGTTTTCGGCTCCTTGATGGTGCACATGGGTGAGGCGGACGCGCTCGTCTCCGGCGTGACCCAGCACTACCCGGACACCCTGCGGCCGGCGTTGCAGATAATCAAAGTCCGCGAAGACGTGCATCGCGTATCCGGACTGTATGTCGTGCTCACGCGCAAGGGCGATCTGCTGTTCCTGGCCGATTGCAGCGTGAACATCGAGCCGACGGCCGAGCAACTAGCGGAAATCGCGCTTTGCGCGGCCGAGGTGGCCCGCCGCTTCCAGGTGGAGCCCCGCGTGGCTATGCTGTCCTTCTCGAATTTCGGCAGCACGGTTCATCCGTTCGCGGAAAAGGTGCGCAAAGCCACGCGGCTGGTGAAAGAGCGCGATCCCCTGCTGATGATAGACGGCGAGATGATGGCGGACACGGCGGTGACGCCCGAGATCCTGGAGCGGGAATACCCCTTCTCCACGCTGCAGGGCGCAGCGAACGTGCTGATCTTCCCCGACCTACAATCCGCCAACATCGCGTGCAAGCTGCTGGCCCGCGTGGGCGGGGCGGAGCCCATCGGCCCAATCCTGATGGGCATGAGCAAGCCCGTGTACGTCCTCCCTCGCGGGGCCGATGCGGATGACGTCGTCAACATCGCAACCATCGCGGTCGTGGACGCCCAGGAAAGCCGCGTGCCTGTGCAGGCGGAGAGCGAGAGGGTAACAGTGGCAGCCGACTGAAATCGCCTCCGGACGAGAATGCGCTGAAGGACAGAGCATTCAGCGGAAGCAAAAGGAAGGGGGTCGCGATGTCCTGGGGAAGCGACTACACCAGTAAGCTCCGCACCGCAGAGGAGGCCCTCCGTTCGGTTCGGTCGGGGATGCGCGTGTACATCCAACCGGGCTGCGCCGAACCGGAGACGCTGGTCGAAGCCCTGCTCGAGCGTGCCCCCTTCGTTTCCGACGTCGAAGTGGTCCACTTGCTGACCCTGGGCTGTGCGGACTACGTGAAGCCGGAGATGACGGGTCATTTCCGCCACAACGCCTTCTTCATCGGCGGCAATGTTCGCGAGGCGGTAAACGACGGCCGGGCCGACTACACACCCGTTTATCTGAGCGACGTCGAGGAGCTGTTTGAAAGCGGCGCCATGCCGCTGGACGTGGCCTTAATTCAGGTTTCCACTCCCGACCCCCACGGCTTTTGCAGCCTGGGTGTCGGGGTGGATACCACGCTTACGGCTGCGAAGTGCGCCCATACGGTAATCGCCCAGGTGAACGACCAGATGCCGCGCACGTACGGGGATAGCTTTCTTCACGTGCGGGAGATTCACACCTTCGTGGACTCCTCCCGGCCGCTGTGCGAGCTTCCAGTGGAGAAGTTCACCGATCTCCACGTAGATATCGCGCGCAAGGTGGCGGGATTGATTGACGACGGCTCCGTGCTGCAAACCGGCATCGGCGGGATACCCAACGCAGTCCTGCCCTTCCTGATGGACCGCAAGGACCTGGGTGTGCACACCGAACTGGTGTCGGACGGTGTGATTCCGCTGATCGAGGCGGGGGTGATCAACGGCGCGCGCAAGAACTACAAACCGCGCAAAATCATTCTGGGTTTCGTGCTGGGCACGAAAAAGCTCTTCAGTTACGTGGATAACAACCCTGCCTTCGAATTCCACCCGAGCTCTTACACGAATGACCCGCTCGTGATCGCCCGCAACAACAACATGGTCGCGATCAACTCGGCGCTGCAGATCGATCTGACGGGCCAGGTATGCTCGGATTCGCTGGGAACCTACTTCTACAGCGGAATCGGAGGGCAGGTGGATTTCCTGCGAGGCGCCGCGCATTCCAAGGGCGGCAAGGCCATCATCGCGCTGCCCTCGACGGCGAAGAACGAGACTACCTCCCGGATCGTGGCCACGCTCACCCCCGGATCGGGCGTGGTAACGTCGCGCGGCTTGATTCGCTACGTCGTGACGGAATTCGGCGTGGCCTACCTGCACGGCAAGTCGATCCGCGAGCGCGCCAAGGCCCTCATCGAGATCGCCCATCCGAAATTCCGGGATGAGCTCTATGCGTATTGCGAACAAACGAAATGGCTGCAGCACTGGCAGCGCGAGCCGGTTGCGGCAGTGAGGTGAATATGCCAGGACAGCCCACAGGAAGAGTGCTCATCGATGTGGAAGAGTGCAAGGGATGCGGGCTGTGTGTGGAGTCGTGCCCGCCGAAATGTCTGTTCCTCGCCCCGGAGTTAAGCGCCTACGGCGTCCATGCGGCGCGCTATACGGGCCGGGAGTGCACGGGATGCGGCATCTGTTTCTATTGCTGTCCCGAGCCCGGTGCCATCGTGGTGTACCGGCGAGTGGCGCCTGCGAAAGCCGCGGCCGCACGGCAGCAAGGGGGCCGATATGCGACAGCTATGTAAGGGAAATGTAGCGGTGATCCAGGGGGCCATCCTGGCGGGCTGCCGCGCGTTTTATGGGTATCCCATCACACCTGCCAGCGAGATTGCCGAATCGGCGGCATCGCTTTTTCCGCAGGTGGGCGGAACGTTTTTGCAGGCGGAAAGCGAAGTCGCTGCCATCAACATGGTGTATGGCGCAGCGGCGGCGGGGGTGCGCGTGATGACCGGCTCCTCGGGCCCCGGCCTCAGCCTGATGCAGGAGGGCATCTCCTATCTCGCCGGCTCGGAACTTCCCTGCGTGATCGTGGACGTGATGCGGGGCGGGCCGGGCCTGGGAAACATCGCGCCGGAACAAAGCGATTATTTCGCGATGGTGAAGGGCGGCGGTCACGGGAATTACCGGAACCTGGTGCTGGCGCCGGCATCGGTTCAGGAGATGGCCGAGCTGACCATGCTCGCCTTTGAGCTGGCCGACAAGTACCGGAATCCGGCGGTGGTGCTGTGCGACGGTTTCGTGGGGCAGATGGTCGAGCCGCTGGAGCTGGAAGATCGCGAGTCGGTCCTGCCGGAAAAACCCTGGGCGGTGAAAGGCACGCGAGAGACGCGCAGCAACCTGCTCACGTCGATCTTCCTCGAAACGGATGAACTCGAGGCGCACCAGCGCCAGATGGAAGTCAAATACGCGCGCGCCCAGCAGGAGGAAGCTCGCTACGAGCTGTACCACGCGGAAGACGCCGAGGTACTGCTGGTCGGGTACGGGATTGTCTCGCGCGTGCTCCGTTCTGCGGTGGAAAAGGCGCGCCGGGAAGGGCTGCGCGCCGGCCTGTTCCGTCCCATCACGCTGTGGCCGTACCCGGCAAAGGCCCTGGCTGCCGCGGCGGAACGCGCGCAGCACGTGCTCGTGGTGGAATTGAGCAACGGGCAGATGATCGAAGACGTACGGCTGTCCCTCAACGGCAGCGTGCCGGTGGAATTCTACGGCCGTGTGGGAGGCAACGTCCCCTCGGTGGAAGACGTGTACGCGCGGCTGGCGGCGCGAGGGGTTGCGGCGGCGTGAAAGAGGATAGCCATGAGAGAAGAATCCTGCGTGATCGTGGAGGAACCGGAAGCCGCAGAGATCGAGTTCGAAGTGCTGCACTCGAAGTCCCCGGTCTTCTACCCCGTGTACGAGCGCAAGTCGGACCTGAAGCACCAGACCCACTACTGCCCGGGTTGCGGGCACGGCATCGTGCACAAACTGATTGCCGAGGCCCTGGAGGAGATGGCTCTGCAGGATAAGACCATCCTGGTGAGTCCAGTGGGCTGCGCCGTTTTCGCTTACTACTATTTCGACGTGGGCAACGTGCAGGTGGCGCATGGCCGCGCCCCGGCTGCGGCCACCGGAATCAAGCGCGCCTGTCCGGACAAGGTGGTTATTTCCTACCAGGGTGACGGAGACCTGGCGGCCATCGGAACCGCAGAAATCGTCCACGCCGCCAACCGCGGGGAAAAGATCTGCGTCATCTTCGTGAACAATGCCATCTACGGCATGACCGGGGGCCAGATGGCTCCCACGACACTGGTGGGGCAGACCAGCACCACCACGCCGTGGGGACGCCGCCCGGCGAATGAAGGCTTCCCCATCCACATGTGCGAGCTGCTGGCCACGCTGGAAGCTCCCGTCTACATCGAGCGGGTGGCGCTCTCGGACAACAAGAACATCATGAAAGCGCGGCGGGCCATCCGGAAAGCTCTGGAGGTCCAGCGCGATGGAGCGGGGTTCTCCTTTGTCGAGGTTCTTTCACCCTGCCCGACGATCTGGGGAATGGACGCGGTCGCATCGCGCAACTGGGTGGGAGAGAAAATGGTTCCCGTGTTTCCGCTGAATGTTTTCCGCGATCGGAAGCTGGAACTCCCGGCGGATAACGCGCCCAGGCAGAGGCCGGTCGCGGAAGTGCTTGAAATCGGGGAGAAAGCAGCCGGAGAGTCTTCACGGGCGCCGCTACCGGCACATTCCTTCCACACCATGACGGTGAAAGTCGCCGGATTCGGCGGTCAGGGAGCGCTCCTGCTAGGGCAAATGCTCACCGAGATGGGGCTGCGCGAAGGACTGGAAGTGAGCTGGCTGCCTTCGTATGGTCCGGAGATGCGCTCCGGGAGCGCGCACTGTCACGTGTGCCTGTCGAAGGAGCGCATCGGCTCGCCACTCGTCTCGCATCCCGACGTGCTGGTGGCGATGAACGAGATTTCGTTGCGCAAGTTCGCACCGCAGGTGCCGGCGCACGGACTGATCCTCTACAACCGGGAGGCCCTCCCGGAGGGTTTCGCCCTGCCCGAGGCGCGCGTCGTTTGCATCCCCGCGTCGGAAATTGCCGACAAGCTGGGTTCCACGAAAGTTGCGAATATGGTCCTGCTGGGCGCGCTGCTGGAAGAGACGGGGTGCCTGTCCGCGGAAACGGCGGCCCGCGTGGTCGAGGAAAAGGTGAGAAAGGTCGAACTGTTGGAGACGAATCGAAAAGCCCTGGAAGCGGGACGTCAGTTCATCGACGGCCAGGTTTGGTCAGGGGCAGAAACGCAGGCGGACGGCTTCGCTTGAGGGTGAGGGAAAGACCGCCCCATTGGTTTCCATGGGAATCTAAGCCAGGGCACCGGGAGCTGGGAGCAGTCTGTATTTCAACCAACTGGGCTGCGCAGACTACTCCTCCAGGGACAGCCGGCCATGCACTGAGGCATCTAAACTATCGCTGCTGAATTCCCGCATCATGCACCGCTCGATAGCCTCAAATCGCTTCGCCCCACAAGGAAAAGTGCAACACCCCAAGTCCGAGATCGGAGACGGCTCGTGCGGTAGGCGTGCGGCGCTACGGTTTGCGAGCGGCCATCCAGAGTGTGTCACTGGTTGGGAGGCGGTCCAGCACGGGCCGGGGGAGAGGCGTGAAGCCAACTTGCCGAAGCATGCGAGCGAGTGTGGCGGGCGTGAAGTAATTGCAGTGCGCAGGGATATGGATGCCGCACCAGTCCTGGCCCATGAAGCGGCGATTCCAGCTCGCGTAGTTCGGCGTTTTCAGGACCAGAACGCCGCCGGGTTTCAGTGCGCGAAAGGCGACGCGCAGACCCTCAACCGGCTGCCACTCGTGCTCGAGGTACCCGAATTGCGTGACGATATCGAAGGCATTTTCGGGAACCGCGGCTTGGGTTACGGGACCGACAAGGATGGGAGCGCCGGGGGCGCGCGCCTGCGCGGATCGGGCAGCGCCCGGGCTCAGGTCCACGCCCATCACGTCAAACTGCTGCGCCGCCCGGGCGAGAAAGCGGCCGTCGCCACAGCCCAGGTCAAGCAGCTTGCCTTCCCGCCGCCAGCGCACGGCGTGCGCCAACTGGCGGTCGGTAGCGTCGCGGCGGAGCGGGCGCGTGAGGCGCGAGAAAAACATGAGGACCGGGCGACTGGCTTTCCTGCGCGAGGCTTCCTTGGTGAAGTCGTCGACCCAGTCGTGCTGGGCGGCTTGCGCGTCGTAGGCCAGCGGCTGATTGCCGATGAACACCATTTCACAGCGGGCGCACTGGACGACTTCCCAGCACTCCCTTTGAAACAGGCACGCGCGATCGAAGGCGCCGCAGAGAGGGCAGGCGCGCTGATGGTTATTCGCGGGTTCGGTCAAGCGACGGTTCCTGGCCCGAGTGATCTTGGGAAAGCTTCACGATTTTATCATCGGAGACACGCGAGGGCTGGCCGTGAGCCGTTGGACAAGCCGCGGCGCATGGCAAGGCGTGCAACTTCCGAATGCGGCTATAAACGTATCGAAGGATTCTCGCCGCTGGCCGGCTGGGGCAGGTTGTTGGAAGCCGGGCAGTGGATTAAGGCATCTTCACAGAGTCTTGGACCAGAGTGCTGATCGCATCGACGGTATCGATCATCTCTTCGTCGAATCCCAACTTTGCGAAGTCCACGCCAAACTTTTCTTCCAGAAACACCGCCACTTCGACAGCCTCCACGGACTGCAGCCTGCCGCTCAAAATCAGCGACGCATCATCGGCGAAAGGCTCAGTGTCTCCCTTGCGGGCCAACAGTTCCCGAACAAATTCGCGAATTTCAGCTTTGCGTTCCACTGCGTCCTCAAGAAGTCAGATTGAAGAGATGGGCCAGAAACCGAAAACAATCTTCAATCGCGTATCGCTTTTCCGTGAAATCGAAAACGCTCAAGAGGCAAAAAAAACCGCTAACACAGAGCGCCGGCACGAGCCGACCTCGGATCCAGCCGGTGGCTGCATCCCGTCGCTCCCTGAGTTGTGAGATGCCGATTCCCAATGCCAGCACCACCGTATAAAAGAGGTAGGCTTGGAATCCTTCCAGGGCTCTCCAGAAGCCGTAGCGTTCAATGTAATCCAGATCGCGAAAAAAGTGATAGAAGGCATTTCCAAAGCAGGCCGCGGCGAAAGTGGCTGCGAACAAACGCAAGCGGCGGTAACCCTTGAAATAGCGCATAAAGGTTGGGTAGAAAAAGCAATCCACGAGCAATTCCTTGAAATAATAGTAGTAGCGGTTCCAAAACTCCGCGATGGAACGTGATTCGAGCGGCCGGTAGGTGTTTCTCAGCGCCAGGAACCCCGCCATTCGGCACGACGCGACAACACGGTGTCCGGAAATGGAAAGACTCGCCAGTCCTCCAAGGAAATTTGCAATCAGGCTGGCCCAGGCGATATACCACGGGAAAGATGCTCGCTGAACGTTCAGTTCGAACAGGTGTGAAAACACTGGAATTCCGAGATCCCCATAGACGACCGGCTGGAAGACCTCTCTCAGAAAGAGATCCAATATCACAGACCACGCCAGGAGCTTGAGACCCTTGAGTTGCGCAACCGCAAGCTGCTCCGGATTGTGCGCCTCGATCCGGCGAAGATAGGCCGCTCCCTTGACGAACGGAGTGTTCGATGATCCCCAGAACGGCCGGTAGGTTCCGAGCTGTAGAGCGAGGGGGTCGCGACTGTTCGATCTGGAGTCCAAGAGAGAGTAAGCGATGAACCATATATACGCCCCAGTAACAGTCAAAAGTTCCCATGACGCGGTCCGCAGGTACGCGCCTCTGGGCAGATAACTGGCCAGCAGGATGGAGAGCGTGAAGCCTGTGAGAAGGCTGGTGACGGGTCTTCGCCCGAACCATGAGTGGGGGAATCGAGTCGCCGCCCAAAACAGAAGCGACGCCAGAATCAGCACAATCGCGAACTGCAACAGCAGCGGATGATTCGTCCATCGCCACCAAGTCCCAATGGCCCAAAGCAGTGTGCCGAAGGTCAGCACAATCCGCCGGTACTGCGGAAGCGCAGTCGCGACGGCGAGTAATACAATCAGGAATGGTGCGTGCTGAGGCGCGTACATGAGCCCGATTCCAAAGATTCCAAGAAGCGTGAGCTTTCCGATTGTCGTCTGCGCGAACGACACCACTTTTGGGTAGGTCTCAACTCGCGGAATGAGCCGAAAACCCCACAGAAAGGGCGCCCGTGCGGCGACAGGTGCTGCGCCCCCGGGATGGGCGGCAGCGGTCATGTAGAGCCTTTAGAGAGCACTTCTCTCAGAGCTTCCCGGTCGGTCTTGCCGCTTGCGCTCAGTGGCAATCTTTCGAGGAAGCGCACCTGTGTCGGGACCATGTACTTCGGCACTCGGCTCTGCATTCCCTTTCGGATTTCAGCCGCCGAGAGTGTGCCACCCGCCACGAATGCCACAATGCCTTCTGCAGAGCCATGGATCACGGGCCAGGCTACCGCAGCGACTGATTCCCGTCCGCAGATCTCGCGTAGATGCGCCTCTACCTCCTCGAGTTCCACCCGATTGCCGAGCACCTTTACCTGGTTGTCCGTGCGCCCCAGGTGGTGAAATCTTCTGTCGGCGTCCTGGGATGCCAAGTCGCCCGTCAAGTACCATACCCTGCCGTTGATGATTCGAAAGCGCGCGGCGGTCTCTTTCTCATTCTTGAAATAACCCTTCGCGATCTGTTTGCCGGAAAGAGCAAGCTCACCTCTTTCGCCAGGTGGAAGAAAATGGAGAGATGAATCCACAATCGCGGCTTCCATGCCGCTGAAAGGCCTCCCAATCGCGACGGTCCCGCGGCCTTCTGTCACAACCAGCGGCGCGCCACACCGCTGGCCGATGCAAACCACGGTGGCCTCTGTTGGGCCATAGAGATTGTCAACCACACTGTTGGGCGCGGCCTCTTGCCACGCCTGGGCGGAGCTCGCAGGCAACGGCTCACCGCAGAAGATCGAATAGCGAACGGAGGGGAAGGCTCCGGCGGTGAGCATCTTCATGTTTCGCATGAAGGCCACTGTCGAAGGCACGGAAAACCATGAGGTGAGCGCCTTCTCCCTGATGAACCGCGATGGCCCCATCACCTGGCCGGCCGGAACCACATGCAGAGACGCACCCGAAGCCCAGGTAGTAAACATGTCCAGGACCGACGGGTCAAACGTGAGCTCGTAGGTCTGCGAGACGCGGTCCTGCGCGCGGAACGGGTATAGCTCTCGCATGGCGGAGAGGAAAGAGAAGACATTTCCAGCGGAAATCATCACTCCCTTCGGTAAGCCGGTGGTGCCAGAGGTAAACATGATGTATGCGAGCCCGTCCTCGCCCAGCGTCTTTGGAAGATGGCGAGGATTCGATGGCGGCAGTGCGTCGAAACCGACGACGTGCGCCGCATCCGGCGGTGTTCCGAGCGAAAATGACGTGCTGCTGCCGGGCGCCAGGATGTGTTTGGGGCCGAGGCGCAAAGCTTGAGCCGTGAGAAGTTTCAAGCCTCGGTCGTCCACAATCAGCGCGTCGAGTTCGGTTGCCTCCAATATCCTCAGCAGCCTTTGTTCCGGCCAGTCCGGATTGAGAGGAACATACGCCGCGCCCGCCCAGCAGGCCCCCAAAAGTCCGGCATAGGCAACCCAGCTCCGCGAAGCCAGGATTCCCACGCGCTTCGCTTCGAAGGCGGACCCCTGTTCCAGCCGCGCGGCGATACGCTCGCTCAGCGCCGCCAGCTCCCCATACGTGAGATCGCGCTGGTCCACGCAGAGCGCAAGCTGCTCCGGACTGCGCTTGGCATTCTCATAGAATGGCAGAGCAATGTTGAAGTTCATGCTCGGAAGTCGATCGTGGGAATTAAGGCCATCCAAAAGCGCAGACAAACGCTCGGCAATCTTTACTCAGTAAGTAAAAAATGAGAAGGAAAAACTATCGCATCCGGTCCCCCAGCCCATACTTCGCTGTCCAGGGCCAAAGCCGCGCAGAAACGACGGCCACCCGCTACGTTTCCCGCTACAAGGTCGACAATCGCCTGCTGTTCGACCCCAACGACCGGGCGGCTCAGCAAACGCTGGCCGAATACGTGAAGTTCGCGATCAGCATCAACCTGGGGGCGACTCGGTTTGGGCTGGAAGCTTCGGATTCGCTGCGGAGAAAATACAGCAACGAGCGGCTGATTATCGACAACAATATGGACCGGAAGCGGGATTTGTACGATCCCATTCCCTGGCGCTGATTCCGGTTTGAAAAAACTAAACCCACCCTATCCCGCGACCTCGGGATCCAAAGTCATCACGACGCCTGCGGATAGTTGACGCCGGCATCAGAAAACCGGCGTTTTGGCCGTTCCCCAGCAGCGATGCACTTGCCAAGCACCCCTGACGAGATGGCGACTCGAGGGGTTAGGCCGCGCGTTCGCTCCACTCATTTTCCTCGGGTGGCCCGTTGACCACTCGCTCCCATTCTTCCTCATCCTCGCGTGGCCCGTTGACCAGGCGCTCGCATGTTTCATCATCCTCCCGTGGCCCGTTGGCCTGAGGCTCCCATCTTTCATCTTCCTCGCGTGGGCCGTTGGCCTTTCGCTCCCATCTTTCATCATCCTCGGGTGGGCCGTTGACTTCTCGCTCCCATCTCTCATCATCTTCGCCGGGGCCATTGACGAGGCGATTCCATGTCTTAGGCATCGAAACAATCAGATTTGCCATGGCCTGCTCCTTTCTTCGGGTCCGCCAGGCAACCGGGGGCCCGATTGGACAGCCAAACTGACGCGCTCTGCCGTCTTGGCAAAGGCAACTTTGTGAATCAGCGGAGGTGGGCGGGTCGGATGCGGACGCGCCGGGGCTCCCTCTCCAGAGGGAAACCAGGCAAAAAGATCGAGGCGTGGAGATTAACCGGCACACTCCGCCGGCCTCCACTAATATGGATGCCTTTTGCCAGCATTCAGTTGTATTGCGCCAGCGACACCGTTTCGCCCCTATCGTCCCGATCGCGTTCCATGGTCCGCGCCGAATCGCCCGGCTCCCAGTCCAGCGGCTGGGGATGTTTCGGGGGCATTGCGCTCCTTGACCCGATGCCCACATCCGAGGTCGAGCCTACGGAGTAGCTCTCGGTTCTGAGGGATTGGAAAACGTAGTCAAAAATCTCTAGAGAGTGGTGAGCCGCCCAGGACTCGAACCTGGAACCCGTTGATTAAGAGTCAACTGCTCTACCAATTGAGCTAGCGGCCCAGAGTGCAAATATTCTAGCACGGGTTTGCGGAGCGGCCATGCCAGCCGCACCATGCTTCCGTATGGGCGCCCGGGCCCGCGCTGCCCGCGCCTCGCTTGACATCGCCGCGGGGCTGGCTTATCAAAGGCCGCATTGCGCGAGTCCGTTTGTGAGGCACTGATGCTCGACCGGCGCGAATTTCTGAAATCGAGTGGTGCGGCGGCCGCCGCGCTGACCCTGGGATCCAGCCTTCCTGCCGGGACAACGGAGCAGAGATTCCCCGGAGGTGGCCGGGCGGTGTGGTCGCTCCACCGCAATTGGCGCTTCCGCGCACAGCGAGCGGCTTCCGACACGCTGCCCGGCTTCGACGATTCCACGTTCGATCGGGTCGCCATCCCTCACACGAACACGCGCCTCGCGTGGCACAGCTTCGACGACAAGTCCTACCAGTTTGTCTCCATTTATCGGCGCCATTTTCGTTTGCCGGGCGAGGCGCGAGGGCGCCACGTATTCGTGGACTTCGAAGGCGTGATGACCGCGGCGGTAGTGTGGATCAACGGTGTGCGGCTGGGCGAATACCGGGGAGGCTATACACCGTTCTCCTTCGAGCTGACGCCGCACCTGGACTGGGAGCGGGACAACGTGCTGGCCGTGGAAGTGGACTCGACGGAGCGCGCGGACATCCCACCGTTTGGTGGCTCCATTGATTACCTGACGTTCGGCGGAATTTATCGCGAAGCGGCCCTGCGCGCCGTTCCGGCGAGCTATCTGGAAAACATCTTCGCGCGGCCGCGGGACGTGCTGACGGAACGGCCGTCGGTGGACGTCTCCGCGTTCATCGCGCATCTGGAGCCGCAGGCGACGCCGTTGACTCTCGAAGCGGAGCTGCGCGACGCCGACAGCGTGCTGGCCAGGGCCCAGTCGGCGCTCGCGACCGCGCCGGCATTGCCGGAGCCGGTGAGTCACGAGATGACGCTCGCTCTTACCGGTCCCGTGCGGCGGTGGACGCTGGAGGACCCGCATCTTTACACGGTGGTGGTGCGAATCCAGCAGGGCGGCGCGACCGTGGACGAAGACCGGCGCCGCATCGGCTTCCGCGAGGCACGGTTCACCGACCGAGGATTCACTCTAAACGGAGAAGTGCTGAAGCTGCGCGGGCTGAATCGCCACCAGACGTTTCCGTTTGTGGGCGGGGCGATGCCGGCGCGCGTCCAGCGGCGCGACGCGCAGATCTTGAAGCACGAACTGAAGTGCAACATCGTGCGCACGTCGCATTACCCGCAGTCGCGGCACTTCCTGGACGCCTGCGATGAAGCCGGGCTGCTGGTGCTGGAAGAAATTCCGGGCTGGCAGCACGTCGGCGATGAGGCATGGCAGGACCTGGCGGTGGACAACGTGCGGCGGATGGTGCGCCGCGACTGGAACCACCCGGCGATTGTGCTGTGGGGCGTGCGCATCAACGAATCGGAGGACAACCACGAGTTCTACACGCGCACGAACGCCATGGCCCACTCGCTCGATCCCACGCGGCAAACGGGCGGCATCCGGTATCGCTACAATTCCGAGCTGCTCGAGGACGTGTTCACGATGAACGACTTCGGCTTCCCGCTTCGGCCACCGAACCACCCGCTGTACCTGAACACGGAATTCGTGGGTCACACGTACGTCACCAAGATGACCGACACCGGGGAACGCCATGCGGAGCACATCCGCAGGCACGCGCGGGTGCACGATCAAATCGCGTCCCAGCCGCAGTACGCGGGCGGCATCGGGTGGTGCGCGTTCGACTACAACACGCACTCGAACTTCGGGTCAGGCGACAGGGTCTGCTATCACGGCGTGTGCGATATTTTTCGGCTGCCGAAGCCCGCGGCGGGCTTCTACCGCTCGCAGTGCCATCCCGCCGAAGAAGTCGTGCTGGAGCCGGCGTTCCATTGGGCCGCGCGGGACGACTGGTCCGGCGGCTGGGAGAGCGCCGTGATCTGCTCGAACTGCGAACATCTGAAGATTTACGTGGGCGACACGCTGGCCGCCGAGGCCAATCCTGACCGGACGACGTACGCCCATCTCCCCCATCCGCCCTTCCAGGTGAATTTGAACCGCGCTCCCCGGGGCGACTTACGAATCGAGGGCTATCTCGCGGGGAAGAAGGTGATCGAGAAGCGATGCGCGAGCAGCGGCGTGGACCGGCACTTCCTGGCGGTTGCGGACGACACGCGCCTGGTGGCCGATGGCGCCGATGCGACGCGCGTGGTGATGCGCGTGACGGACGAATTCGGCGAAGTGCGCCGCTATTCGACCGCGGCCATCGCGTTCCACCTGGAAGGCCCGGCGGAAATTATCGGCGACAACCCGTTCAGCCTGATGGGCGGATGCGGCGCCATCTGGGTGCGTGCCAAGGACGAGCCGGGAATTGTGCGCCTGCGCGCCAGGCACCCAGCGCTGGGCACGAGCGAGGTCCATATCCAGGTTACCGCGGCCGAAAAAGAAAACGTGTAGAACCGCGAGGCCTCGAAGCGCAGCCCGCAGAGGTAGCGAGCAACATCCCGCGTAAACTTGCACTCCGTGACCCCGAGAGAATCGCCTGCCATCGGCAAATCGCCCCCCGACCCCGGCACGAGCAGCCGTGTTTGATTCCTCTAATCGTCACAGGCCGCTGTGACGCGCCTCACGGAGCCTGGGTAAAGGGCCAGCGACAATCTAAAGCGAGTGGGCATAACGGTTCGGCCCGCCGATCGAGGGCGAATCGCCCAGCCCGGCGCGGGAAGGCGCTGCGCGGAATCGTGCTCGGCCACGCAGGCACGAGACGAGGAGGCAATCATGGAAGTTTTCATCGAACATCTTGGCGATCTTCAGTTTGAGATCAAGGCCCGGGCGCACACAATCCCATGTGACCAGCCCATCGAGAATGGCGGCTATGATGAGGGCATGACTCCGCCGGAGCTCTTCCTCGCCTCGCTCGGCTCGTGCGCCGGCTTCTACGCGGCCCAATATTTGCGCAAGCACGGATTGGCTACCGAGGGAACCCGGATCAAAGTGACGGCGGAAAAGGCCAAGAACCCACCGCGGCTGGCCGATTTCCGGATCGAGGTGGAATTGCCGGTGGAAGTGAGCGAGCAGCATCGGGCCGGAGTCGAGCAGGCCATCCACCACTGCCTGATTCACAACACACTGCTCAATCCGCCCCAGATCTCCATCGAGATCAACCAACTCGTCGCCACGCCAAGCTGATCGGCAGAACCGCAAGTTTGATGTGCGACATCCCGGACGTCCACCTCGGAGAATTCGGAATCCTCTGCGTCCGGCGGAAGGACCATCTCTTCCCGGCTGCGGGCGAAACCCGCGCCGCACCTGGCCTGCGACCTCGTTCGTGGATCCTGTTCTGGAGTCACGCCTTTGCCGCGCCAGCGAGAACGCCGGACCCGGCGGGGCGCGTCGCGATGTATCGCGCGAACCAATCCGCTGCCGCGTGCGCGACCTCTCCGAGAGCGCCCGGCTCTTCAAACAGATGCGTGGCGCCTGGAACGATCAACAGCTTCTTCCGCACGCACGGAAGCCTGTCGTAGGCCCACCGATTCAGCTCGAGGACCGGCTCGTCACTGCCGCCGACGATCAGCAGAGTCGGCGCCTCGACGAATCGAAGAGAGTCCTTGGCGAGATCCGGCCGGCCTCCTCGCGAGACGATTGCAGACACGGCCTCGGGAAGTTTGGCAGCGGCCACCAGCGCCGCCGCCGCGCCCGTGCTGGCCCCGAAATAGGCCGCGTTCAGGTTTTTCGTCAGCGGATCGTGTTCGAGCCATTCCGTTGCGGCGACGAGCCGGTCCGCCAGCAGGGGAATATCAAAACGCAACTCCGCGGTGCGCTCGTCGATGGCTTCCTCGTCCGCCGTCAGCAAATCGAGCAGCAGGGTGGCCATCCCGGCGGATTGAAGCACCCCAGCCACGTAACGATTCCGCGGGCTGTGCCTGCTGCTGCCGCTGCCGTGCGCAAATAAAACGATTCCCTTGGGCTCCTCCGGTATCGCCAGCGTGGCGCAAAGCGTCTTCCTACCGATTGCCATCTTAATTTCGCGGTCGAGCTGTGATGGATTCTGACTTCCCGTGGTAGTCATCGACGTCCTCCTTCTTTAAGCGCGGCGCAATCGGTCATAGAGCCAGAGCTGCCGGGGACTCACTCGGCGTGCGGGTAGCGCGTTTTCTGTGAATTCGGACGGTGCTTGCCTGCGGCCCCTTTACTCCCTGCTCTTCGACAAACGTCACCGGCGAGCCGAGTTGCAAATGATCAAAGCCCGGATCGAGCACGCTATTCCGGTGAAAGTAAACTTCCAGCCCGTCTTCAGTCAGAAGAAACCCGCAGTCTTTCCCGGGCAGAAGTTTCCTAACGCGGGCGCACTGCGGCTGCTGGTGCGTTTTCACGCTGCCGCGACGGCGCCGGGCGAAGTCCTGCAGCCGCCGGCCGGCCGCCTGGAACGCGTCGTCGATGGCTTGGCGGAGATTTCGGTGTGGGGCTTCCACCTCAAACTGTTTTTTCAGTTTTGCCGTTTCCGACTGCCGCGCCCGCTGGGCCGGGTTGGGCTCCCGTTTGACCACGATTTCGCCGCCTGGGACGGTCAGGGTCACGCCCACGTGGTACAGGTTCCCCTTTTGGTGATGCGCGTGCGGGACCGCCAATACCACGCGACACCGGACGATCGCCCCGAAGAAAGTCTCGAGCTTCTCTGCCTCCTCTCGGATCCATTCCTCAACCATGACCGAGGGTTCCAAACCTCGGTACCGGATTTGTAGTGGAATCTTCATTCCTTGGGCTCCTCAGAAAGTGCTGGGAGGCGATGCAGCCGTCGTCCAGCGCCTCTACGGGTAACGGGTGTGGGTGGCGCAGGTAACTTGGTGTCGCCCTGTTCCGACGCATTCGACGAATTCTCCGAAACTTTTCCGGCCGCAGGCCCCGCCTCACTTCCCATGTCTTTTTCGTCCCGCGCTCGCTCCCTTCCGAGAATGGCCATGGGCCGCTCGCACCACACGCCGCTGTCGCGGTACCTCAGGGTGTAGATGTGCAGCAGATGCCATCCCTCGTGAAGCAGGCGATTGACCTCTTCGCGGCCTCGTGCCTCGAGGTTGTGCCCGGTGAGTTCAATGATGCCCAACTGCCACAGGGAGCGCGGCGCGCCGGCACTCAGTCCAGCACGCGTGGCAAGCTCATTGCTTTCCGGCTCCGGGTTGATCGCTTCGGGAAGGAAGGGCGAATCGGAGACGTGCTGAGCCTTTGGCTGCTCCTGGCCAACGCTCAGGAGCGTAGTCTTGGCTGCTTGCTGAATGGCTGAAATTCGCGAAGTCACAGAGCCTCTCGGCCACCCCGCTCTTCGTCCCTCCCCCTTTCCTTGCTACTCCAGCACAGATTGGAGGGCCGTGATGTGGGTCACCTGCCGCAGTGATACACGCTACGGCGGCGGGCGGGCGGGATTGCAATGATGTATCCGGATGAAAAGGGGGATTCGACGTGGCCCGACTCGGCTGCCCACTCACCATCCGAGGCGACTGCGCCTGCTCCGAAGCCGACCAGACTGTGCTCGCTTCGTGGCGCCTGTGCCGAAGAAGCCTGCGATCAGCAAACAGCCGCCCGGCAATGCGTCGAGCCTGCCTTAACTAGACACTGAGGTGACTTATGAAAGTGAAGGATGTGATGACAGGTTCTCCCGTCTACTGCACACCGAATACGAATCTAGGAGAGGCGGCGGCACTGCTGTGGAGCCGTGATTGCGGAATTCTTCCTGTGTTGGATGGCAATGGGAGGGTAGTGGGAGTCGTCACCGATCGTGACCTGTTCCTCACGCTGGGGACGCGGAATCGATTGGCAGGAGACATCACCGTTGGCGAAGTTCCCCCTACAAAGGCACACGTGTGTGCCCCGCAGGACGACATCCACGTGGCACTCGAAACCATGGCCCGCCACAAGGTGCGTCGGTTGCCCGTGGTCAACACGCAAGGGCGCCTGGAAGGGATTCTCTCCATGGACGATGTGGTGGTGCATGCATCGCCCCGAGCCTCCGCGCGTACTCCGGAACTTTCTCACGACGATGTGATGAACACGCTGAAGAAGGTCTATGAGACGCATTCCCCGGTGGTGATGTATCGAAATACCGCGGCAGCGTGAAGGAGTCGAATCCGGGACTCGCGGGAACGGGCAGGCGGCGCTCGCGCTCGCTGCTTGCCGAGGGATAGAGAGCAATGATCCGACGGCTTCAAAACCGCGCGGAGGCGGGGCGCATGCTGGCCGACCGGCTAACGGCCTACCGGGAACTTCCGGACGTCGTGGTGCTTGCGTTACCGCGAGGTGGCGTGCCGGTGGGCTTCGAAATCGCCCGGGCACTCCGAGCCCCGTTTGATGTCTTCATCGTGCGCAAATTGGGAGTGCCGGGTTACCCGGAACTGGCCATGGGAGCGATCGCCACGGGTGGGATGCAGTACGTGGATCGGGAATTGATTTCCGCGCTGCACGTCCCCGAGGCCGCCATCAAGGGCGTCGTGCAGAGGGAGCGGGCGGAATTGCAGCGGCGCGAGAAGGCCTATCGAGGCGAGCGTCCTCCTCTCGACCTGCACGGACGCACTGTAATCCTGGTGGACGACGGCGTGGCTACCGGAGCCTCCCTGCACGCCGCAATCGGCGCGCTCCAAAAGCTGAGTCCTGCCCGCGTGGTTGTGGCCATCGGAGTCGCTCCCCTCTCGACTTGGCAGGATCTGCGGAAACAGGTAGACGAGGTCGTGTGTCTATTGACGCCGCAAGAATTTTGGGCCGTCAGCGTGCTCTACGAAGAATTCCCTGAAGTGAGCGACGAGGAGGTATGCCGCCTGCTCGAGGCCTCGGGAAAACTGGCCAGCCCTGTGGCTTCGGGCGGCGGGGGCGCGCCGGAACGGCATGCGGTCTAGCGGCGATGGTTGAGCGCCTCGCTTGAATTCTCCACCGAAGGTGAGCGCGTTCTTGCGTCTCCGAGATCTGCCTGATGCAACGTGGACCGCGGGAAAGTGGTCAAGACAAAGCCTTCGCTGCTAGAATCCCTTCCCGGTGGGCAGTCGCGTCCGGCCGACTGAACTCACGCCGGCTCATCGGGCCGGAAATCCGACCAGGAGGGGATGAAGATGAAGAGCAAAGCAGTGTATCTGTTTGCCGCGGCAATTCTCGTGTTGGCACTGGCCTTCTCTGTGGCCACCCCAGCGGCACCCACCAGCAAGGCCTTGCCCGCACCGGGCGCGCAGCCGGCCGCGGCGAGCCCCGCTCCCGCGCATCCGGAGATTCACGAAGCGATTGAAGCGCTGCGCCGCGCCAGGGCACATCTGGAGCATGCCAAGCACGATTTTGGCGGACACCGCGCCGAGGCGATGCGGGCAACCGACGAAGCCATTCACCAGCTCGAAGTTTGCCTGAAGTACGACTAGGGAGTGAGCGCGATTCCCGCCACAATTTTCTTCCCTGCGCCGGTATCCCGCCCGGAAGCCCCGGGCGGGATGCCGTCTTCTCCATGATTCCCGCTCACTGAAGCGCCAAGACAGATCGGTATCTCCGCCTGGAGTTTTCTGGTAGTTTTGTATTGCTGCGGCGAGCAGGCCTCAGGGAACCCGCCAGCCGGAAATCAATGCGCCTTGGGTGGCGTGAGGAATAGGAAGGGGTCGGTGCAACTGACCGAGAGTTGAGATTCCCTGCGGGGAACCCGGCTCCGGGAGCGCCCGTTCCCAGAGGTTACCACCATGCCGAAATATGACCTGATCGTGATCGGTTCCGGACCCGGAGGGCAGCGCGCGGCGATTCAAGCGGCCAAAGTAGGCAAGCGCGTCGCCGTCATCGAAAAGCGCAATGCGCTCGGCGGGGTGTGCATCAACACCGGCACCATTCCCAGCAAGACCATGCGCGAGGCCGTGCTCCATCTTTCCGGCCTGCACGCCCAGAACTTCTACGGCATGGATTACCGCGTGAAGGAAAAGATCACGCAGGAGGATCTGATCTTCCGGGTGCAGCGAGTGATCGAGAACGAAGTAAGCGTGACGAATGCCCAGCTCCAGCGCAATGGCGTCGAGGTAATCCACGGCACGGCCAGCTTTGCCGGCCCGCACCGCGTGCGGGTGGAAGGCGCGAACAGCACAGGCGAGATGGATGCCGATTACGTCGTAATCGCCGTGGGCACCAAGCCCGCGGAATCGCCCAAGGTCCCCTTCAACGGCCGCACCATCATCAGCAGCGACCAGATCCTGAGCATGCCGCAGATTCCGAAGTCGCTGATCATCGTGGGCGGCGGCGTGATCGGGACGGAATACTGCTGCATGTACGCCGTGCTGGGCGTGCGCGTGACGCTGGTGGAGAAGCGTTCGCGCCTGCTCGATTTTGCCGATGGAGAAATGGTGGAGGCGCTCTGCTATCACCTGCGCGACCAGCGCGTCACCCTGCGGCTCAATGAAGGCGTGAGCTGCGTTGAAGAGACGCCGGACGGAAAGGTGGTCGCCTGGCTCGACAGCAAAAAAAAGCTGGTGGGCGACGCGCTGCTCTACGCCGTGGGCCGCCAGGGAAACGTGGACCAACTGAACCTGGCCGCCGCGGGAATCGAGGCGGACGCGCGCGGCCGCATCGCCGTGGACAAGGACTATCACACCAAGCAACCTCACATTTTTGCCGTCGGCGACGTCATCGGATTTCCCAGCCTGGCTTCCGTTTCCATGGAACAGGGGCGCATCGCCGCAGCCCGCGCGTTTGGCGTGCCCGCCGAATCCGATCCGGCCAATTATCCCTACGGCATCTACACTATCCCGGAGATCTCCTTCGTAGGGAAGACGGAGGAGCAACTCACCGCCGAGGATGTGCCCTACGAACTCGGCGTGGCCTATTTCCGCGAAATGGCGCGCGGTCAGATCAGCGGAGACACGGACGGCCGGCTGAAAATCATCTTCAATCGTGAGTCGAAGGAGCTGCTGGGCGTGCACATCATCGGCGACGGCGCCTCGGAACTGCTGCACATCGGCCAGGCGGTGTTGACGCTGAAAGGGACGGTGGACTACTTCGTGAACACGGTCTTCAACTATCCCACCCTCGCGGAGTGTTACAAGGCCGCGGCTTTCAATGGCCTGAACCGGCTGACGTGACGGTGGCACAGGCTTTAGCCTGTGATCCGGGCTGCCAGCTGGCATTCACTCCGATCCGTCCGAATCTATTTCTTCCGGAAAACCACCAATGGGCAGGGCGGTTTCACCTCGTAGGCCTTCGAAAAATCTCCCTGATTCACCGCGAGGCCGAAGCGGCCCCGGGAATCAATGAATGCCAGAGGCTTTCCGGCCGGCACGTCGCTAAAGGTGCGCACGAACGGCAGTTCGAGCGCGCGCCCGCCGAGGCGCAGGCGCAGCATGTCCCCGTCGGAATATCCCAGCTTCTGGAAGTCGTCGCCGGAAATGTTGCTGATCAGGTTCCCGAAGGGATCGTCGAGGGCAATGACCTCGCCGGTGATTCCCTGCGCATCGAACCGCGCCGCCCGCAGCTCGATCTGCACTAGCGAGGCCACCGGAGGGCCCGCGGCGCGCCAGTCGTCCCCGCGCGCCAGATGCGCAGCGGCGGGTGAAAAAATGTCGCGGCCGTGAAAAGTGGAAGAGAGCTTCTTGCCGATCATCCATTTCGGATTGGTGATTTCGCGGATGCCTTCGATGCCGTCGCGCGCGGCCACCAGCGTCATCAGTCCGTTGTCGGGCAGCACAAAGTACTGTCCGCGGCGCGTTTTGACGATCACCCCTTTCCGCGCGCTGCCCACCCCGGGATCGATCACCACGAGGAAGATAGCCCCGGGGCCGTAGTAGGGCGTCACGCCGGCCAGAAATCGCGCGCCATCGGCAATGGAATAGGGCGTGACCGTGTGGCTCACGTCGTCAATGCGCACGTCCGGCGCGATGCCATAGATGACGGCGCGGCAGATGGCTACGGCGTCGTTGGCGATTCCGAAATCCGTCATGAACACTATCACGGGGCGCCGCGCGCCGGCGCGCTCCGGCGGCGAAGCGGCCGGCTGCTGCGGTCGGGCCTGCGCGTGGGCTGCCGCCGCAATCCATGCAACAAAGAGCAGGAGCACCGCCGCGGCCTCGGCCACTCGACGAGCACCGGCTGCCAGATTCGGGCGGATGGAGTGAGCCGTCACGCTTCTCGATGCATGGCCGGCGGCGCGAGCGGGACGCGCGGATGAAGGCTGGACTTGCACGGGGTTGTCCATCAAGCGCGCGAATTATAACGTGGAATCTCGCGACCTCCGCCGCCCGTCGGCCCGCGTGTTCCGTCCGGCGGGAATGCCGGCGCGGCGAGAATCCGGGCAACCTGTGTATAATAGCTGGCCGTCAAAGGACGGAACTCTGCCAGTCGCCCCTGCAGTCTCGCGCTGGACATTCCGGAGGGGGAATTGATCGAGGTCGAGAACCTCACCAAACAGTACGGCGCTGTTCGCGCCGTGGACCAGATTTCGTTTCGCGTGGATAAAGGCGAAATCCTGGGTTTCCTGGGCCCCAACGGAGCCGGGAAGACCACCACCATGCGCATTCTCACGGGCTTCCTGCCGGCCACGAGCGGGACGGCGCGGCTGGCGGGCTTCGACGTTTTCGAAAATTCGCTGGAAGTCCGCAAACGTATCGGCTACCTGCCGGAGAACCCGCCGCTCTACCCGGATATGAGCGTGGAAGGCTATCTGGATACTGTGGCGCGGCTCAAATTGCTGCCTTCGGACCGGCGCAAAGCGCGCGTGGACGCGGCCATGGAAATGGCGCGGGTGACGGAGAAGCGCCGCGAGCTGATCAAACGGCTTTCGCGTGGCTACAAGCAGCGAGTGGGGCTGGCCCAGGCACTGGTGCACGATCCCGAGGTAATCATCCTGGACGAGCCGACCGTGGGACTCGACCCGAAACAGATTATCGAGGTGCGCCACCTGATCAAGGGCCTGGCCGGGGATCACACCATCCTTCTATCCACGCACATCCTGCCGGAAGTCAGCATGACGTGCGACCGCGTGGTGATCATCAACCAAGGGCGCATCGTGGCCAACACCCCGGTCAATGCGCCGGGGCAGGATCGCGGCACCGAGATTGTGATGGTGGAAGTGAAACCGGGGGGAGGCGGGGCCGGCCAGGTGCGGACTCTGCTGGAGCGCATCCCGGGAGTCAAACGCGTAAGAACCGAGCCGCCCGAAGGGACAGGGCGCGTGCAGGCGCGTGTGGAATGCGAATCGGGACGCGACCTGCGCAGCCGCATCGCCGCGGACCTGGTGGCGCAGGGACATGAACTCCTTGAGTTGCGCGCCTCGCGCGTTTCCCTGGAGGATATCTTCCTCCAGGCCACAACCCAGGAGCCGGTGGAAGCGGGCGCAACTGAGAAAATCATCGCGGGAGGCGAGCGATGAAAGGCACCAATGCGGTTTTCCGCAAGGAGATGAGCCTTTATTTCGTCTCGCCCATCGCCTACGTGGCCATCGGCGCTTTTCTGTTCCTGGCCGGGCTGTTCTTCCAGGGAATCCTGGCGGAAGCCACCGAGTATTCCATGCGGGCGGCGATGCAGGCCATGCAGTTCGGCACGCCGTTTGAGATTGACGTGCCCGGCGAAACGATGCGGGGTTTCTTCGGCGTGACCGGAACCATTCTGCTCTTCATCGTGCCCATGCTGACAATGGGTTCCTACGCCGAGGAGCGCCGGCGGGGCACCATGGAATTGCTGATGACTTCGCCGATTACGGACCTCGAGATCGTGCTCGGAAAATACCTGGCCGCCCTGTCGCTCTTTCTGATCATGCTGCTTCCCACGGCGCTGCAGATGGTGATCCTGTTCAAGGCCAGCGACCCCGTGCCGCCCTGGCGGCTGCTGGTGTGCGGATACATCGGCGTGATGCTGCTCGGTGGGGCGTTGCTCGCTCTCGGCCAATTCGTATCCTCGCTCACGGAGAGCCAGATCATCGCCGGGATATGGACGTTTTTGTTGTTCCTGATGCTGTGGGTGGTGGACTTCGTGGTTCGCGGCAGCGCCGGGAGCGTCGCCGGCGACGTGGGGCAGTACCTCTCCATCCTGAAGCATCTGAATGATTTCATCCGCGGCGTGGTGGACAGCTCGAATCTGATCTATTACTTCAGCCTGATCGCACTGGGCCTGATCCTCACGCTGCGTTCGCTCGACTCCATGCGCTGGAGGAGAGCATGAGCGCTAGCCGCAAGGACATTCTCTCCATGGCGGCGTGGTTTGGGGTAGCCCTGGTGCTGGCGGGCGCCATCCGTTACACGCTCCAGAACGAGCTGACCACAGCGAACAAAGCGCTCCTGATTTCCGGAGGGGTGCTGCTGCTGGTAGCGCTGGTGGGAAATTTCCGGGGGATTGCCGGCTTTTTTGGATCGCGTGGAGGAAAGCTCGGAACGAACACCGCGGTCCTAGTTCTAGCCACTCTGGTAATCCTCGGCCTGGTCAATTTCCTGGGCTACCGCCATTCCAAACGCTGGGACTGGACGCCGGAAAAGCTCTACACGCTTTCCGACGAGACGAAAAAGGTGCTCGGCAGTTTGAAGCAGGATGTGCACGTGATCCGCTTCGACAAGGCCTCCGGACTCGACCCGCTCGCTGAGAAGGTAGCGGAGTACCACAAGGTCTCCAGCCACCTGAGCTACCAGTTCGTGGACCCGCAGGAACGGCCGGACATCGCGCGGCAATACGGGGTGCGGCGGATGGGCGAGGTGGTGGTGGCCAGCGGGGTGCGCACCGAACACCTGAAAGAAACGGACGAGCAATCGCTCACCAGCGCCATTCTAAAAGTCACGCAGGAAAGGCAAAAGTCGGTCTGCTTTGTCACTGGCCACGGTGAACGCGCGCTCTCCAGCAGCGATGGGCAGGGATTCAGTGACGTGCAGAAGGCGCTCGAGCGCGAGAACTATACCGTCAAGCCGGTGAATCTGGTGGAAGCCAAGCAAGTGCCGGTGGAGTGCGACGTCGTGGTCGTGGCCGGCCCCAAGACCGGCTACTTCCCCGAGGAGACCGAGTCACTGGAGAAATATCTGGAGGCCGGAGGGAAGGTTCTGACGCTGGAGGATCCCGGCACGGACCCGAAGCTCGATCCGCTCTTCTCCGCCTGGAACATAGCCGTGGGGAACGATCTGGAGCTGGACGTGAGCGGGGCGGGACAGCTCTTCGGGCTGGGAGCTGCGGTGCCGGTGGTGACTCATTACGGATCGAATCCCATTACCGAAAGCGTCGAGAGCCGGATGACCTTTTTCCCCCTGGCGCGCACCGTGGACGCCGCCGACAAGAAGAACGTGCAGTACCCCGTGACCGGGCTTCTGTTTACCTCCGACCGGAGTTTCGCGAAGAACAATTGGGACACCAAACAGAAGGAGCTGAAATTCGAGGAGGGCAAGGACAAGACCGGCCCGCTCACCCTCGGCGTGGCGGAAGAACGCAAAGCCGTTTCGAAAACGGCCCGCCTGGTGGTAATCGGTAATTCGGCCTTCGCTTCCAATGCCTTTTTTACCCTGCAGAGCAACGGCGACCTGTTCGAGAACGCCGTAAACTGGCTGGCGCAGGATGAAAACCTGATCTCCATCCGGCCAAAGTCCCCCACGAACCGGAGAGTCGAATTGACACTGGGACAGGAACGGCTGTTCTACTGGTTCTCGCTGGTGATCGTGCCGGGGGCGGTTCTGTTGGCGGGCGTAGTCCTGTGGTGGAAACGGCGCTGAAGGAACCATGAAGAAGAGCACGCTCGTCGTCCTGCTGCTGGCCGCGGCACTCGGCGGATACGTCTACTACTCCGAGTTCCGGCACCCGCAGGTAAAACTCGCCGAAGACGCTTCGCAGCCTCTCTATGGCTTTTCGGGCGACGCCATCGCCTCCATCCGGGTGACCAGCGCATCCGGGGGCGCACCGGTGACGCTGGAGCGCCATGCGGACGGGTGGGTGCTCACCTCGCCCATGGAAACGCGCGCGGACCGCAGCGCCGCGGACGCTCTGGCGGACTCGCTCGCGCGCGCCGCATCGGTCCGGCGCATGCCGGCCGACCCGGCACGGATGAAGGAGTTCGGCCTCGAACCGCCCGCGGTAAGCATCGAAATCAAGCTGAAAAACGGGCAGACCAAGCTCCTCGATTTAGGCGCAAAGGATTTTTCCGGCATGAACGTCTATGCGCGGCCCGGCGGGGCGAAAGAGGTGTTGCTTCTGCCGGACTCGCTGCTCACCGATGCGACCCGGCCCGTCAACGATTTGCGCGACCGGGCCGTGCTCCCGCTCGGCTCCTGGTCGCTCTCGGAACTGGATTTCCGGACCGCGAAAAACAAGTTCCGGCTGGAAAAGAAGGGCGATTTCTGGGACCTGACGGAGCCGCGCCAGTCTCCCGCCGACGCCGACGAAGCCACCAGCCTCTCGAACAGCCTATCCTCTGCGCGCTTCTCGGACGTGGCGGAAGAGCAGATTAATGATGCGGCCGCGCTGGGACGCTACGGCCTGGCCTCGCCCCTGATGACCATCCACGTGCGCAACGAGCAGGGCGCCGAGGCCACGCTGCTGATCGGGAAAAAGGACGACAGCAAATACTTCGCGCGCGACGCCGGGCGGTCCATGGTGTTCCGCGTGGAGGGTTCGCTGGTCAAGAAATTCCTGGACGTGAGCTTCGCCAGCCTGCGCGACAAGCACATCCTGCGCGCCAAGGCGGACGACTTCGCACAAATCACCGTGCACAACGCGAAGCTCACTCTGACCGCCACACGCTCGCCCGACGGGAAGTGGCTGGTCCAGGAGCCGGCGGACCGCAAGGGCAAGGAGATGGGTGCGTGGCGCGTATTCGATCCGCTCACCAGCTCCCGCGCCACGGAAGTGATCGACCAGCCCGGCGGCGGAATTCTGGCCAAGCTGGCGAAGCCCGCCGTGGAGATCAAGCTGACGGATCCGAAAGGCGCCGTCACCGCCGTGGTGTTCAGCGCGAAAGACGGCAATGCGGTCTACGCGCGCTCCAGCCGGTCTCCCACCGTCTTCAAGCTCGACGCCCTGACGCTGAATCAGTTGAATTTCACCGCGGCGGAAGCGGCGCCCTGACAGGCAATCGCCGGATAATCAGCGGGATCGTGGAAGTCAAGCGGAGTGCGCGCCGGCAAAGGTGGAAGCCGCTGCGGCGCTCGCGCGGTGGCTATCCAACACCCAGACCTTCGCGGTGACCGGCGAAATGTAGAAATAAATCCGGCAGCCCTGGTCGTGCACCGTAAAGAAGTTGGGGCGGTGTTCGTCGGGAAACGCGTCCACGCCCCCGGCGAGAAGTTCGCGCAGTCTGTCCAGCACCGTGCGCGGCGTGGGTGTAACGCCATCCACCGCAACCGGTCCGTGCAATTGGATTCGAGTCGTCATGGTAATCGTCCCTGTGTCTCCCCGGCCCTACCCGGCAACCGCAACGCTTCGGAACCTCTCCCCGTTGCCCTCGCTCCACAATGATATAGACGCATGGGCGAGTGAAAAAGTTCGGCCGAAAACGGTCAAAAAGGTAAAGAGGGGTAACCTGCGGGCGGCATGCCGCATCTCTAAGGGGTGGCGCGAAGTGCGCCATACGGTTGTCCGGCCATCCCGGCGGCGGGGAAAGAGCCTGGGGACAGCGGTAATGCTCCTGCGACGCCGGCGGGTTTCGAAGTTCCCGTAAACGTTGCGCGCGCCGCTCATGCAGGACCACGAAGCCTCTGGGGAGGTGCCCGCCGCGCCAGGTTTCTCCCGTTGGGTTCGCTCCTGGGCTTCACATTCTCGCTACGTCCCTATTCATGTATGGCCCGTCTTTTTTCCTGTGGAGGGCGCGGCTCTATTGGTATCCTGTCTCGGTCGCGAAGCCCAGCGCGTGCGCGTATCCTTCCGACAACGCCCGTGGAGCGGGCCGGAACGGCCGGGAGGGGACGCGCGGAATCTCTCCGCCGGGTTTCGGGCGCTCGCCGCCCGGTGGAGCGGGCGCTATCCTCCAAGGAGAACAGAACTCATGGCCAAAGCCGTAAAAGGGAGAAGGGGAAAAAGCAGATTGGGCAAGGACAAGCGGCGCAAACACCATCACTGGCAGGTGACCGTGTTTTACCGCGACGGCGAACGCTTTGCCCGCGTGTACATCGACAGGCGAAAAGCCGAGGGCTTTGCCGCACGCCAGAAGAAGTCTCCGGTGGTGCGGAGCGCGCGAATCATGGAAATCAATTGACCGCGGAGCAGCATGAATCGCGCTGGCGGGCCGGCCGCGCTTGAACGTGCGGCGAGAGCCGTGCTATAAAAGTTGAGCCTTCCTCGGGAAGCGCAAAGCGACCGTAGTTTAACGGTAGAACGATACCTTGCCAAGGTATAGGCGTGGGTTCAATTCCCATCGGTCGCTCCATTTGCCCGTCTCGACCGGACCTTTTCTCCGCGGCACGTCCCCGCCGTTCCCGGCCGTGCGCGCGCGGCGCGGATTCCCGGAGTACGCGCCCCGAGGGGATGACGAAACCACTATGACGGAAGCAACCGCAACCTGCCGCCGGCAACTGGACCTCGAGATTCCCGGGCCGGAAGTTGAAAAGGCCACCGAGCGCGTGGCGCGCGACCTGGCGCGCATCGCCCGCGTGCCGGGCTTCCGCCCCGGCAAGGCGCCCGTGTCGCTGATTCGGCGGCGATTTGCGGAAGACATCAAGGGCGAAGTGCTCGAAAAGCTGGTGCCGGAGTACCTGGAAAAGGCGGTGGCGGATCAGAAATTCTCCATGGTCACGCGGCCGCAGCTCGACCAGGTGGACTGGGTCGAAGGCGGCGGCGTGAAGTTCCGGGCATCGTTCGAAGTGCTGCCGGAATTTGAGCTGGGGGACTACAAAGAGCTGACCGTAGAGCTGCCGGCCATGGACATCGCCGAGGCGGACGTGGGCCGCGCGATCGAGCAAATGCGCGAACGCGCGGCGAACTACGCTCCCATCGAGGGCCGCCCGATCGCGGACGGCGACTACGCGGTCCTGAAGGTGTTGGGGATCCCTGCGGATGGCGGCGCGCCCATCCGGGCGGAAAACGTGCTTTGCCACGTCGGCAGCGACGAGACGGTGGAAGCCTTCACGAAGAATCTGCGCGGGGCGCAGCCCGGCGAGGAGCGGCGCTTCGAGGCCTCCTATCCCGCCGATTTTCCGGACCCGCGGCTGAAGGGCAAAACGATCTCCTACACGGTGAATGTCGTCGAGATCAAGGAAAAGAAGCTCCCGGCGCTCGACGACGCCTTTGCGAAGGACGTGAGTCAGGCCGGTTCGCTCACCGAGCTGCGCGCGCAGCTCAAGGAGCAGATGGAGAAGGAGCGGGACCGGAGGCGCGCCGAACTGGTGAAGGAAAAAATTCTGTCGGCGCTGCTGAGCCGCCACGACTTCCCCGTGCCCGAGGCCATGGTGGAACAGCAGATGGACGCGCGGCTCCGCAACCTGGTGCGGGCCCTGGTAGCGCAGGGAACGGACCCCCGCGGCGTGAACGTGGACTGGGCCGCGTTGCGGGCCCGCCAGCGCGCCCCGGCCGTGGACGACGTGAAGGGCGAAATCCTGCTCGATCGCATCGCCACTGCGGAAAAGATCGAGGTGAGCGAGGAGGAACTGGACCAGGAACTAGCCCACGCCGGGGAACACAGTGGCGAATCCGCACAGGCCCTCCGCGCGCGCTTGACAAAGGAAGGCACGCTGGATACGATGAAGGCGAAGCTGCGGAATGGAAAGACGTTGGAGTGGCTTCACCGCACTGCCCGGATTGAAACGGCCCCTAAATAGGGACAGGTCATAGGGTCAGGCCTCACAGGGATCACCTGAAATTTTAAACGTGCATGAATTTTCCCAACGATAACATTTCGCGCGCAACCACGCTGGTGCCGATGGTAGTCGAGCAGACCAATCGCGGCGAGCGCGCCTACGACATTTATTCCCGGCTGCTGAAGGACAACATCATCTTCATCGGCACGCCCATTGACGACCACGTGGCCAATCTGGCCACGGCCCAGCTTCTGTTTCTGGAAGCGGAGGACCCGGAAAAGGACATCTCGGTATATATCAATTCGCCGGGCGGGTCGATCACCGCAGGAATGGCCATCTACGACACCATGCAGTTCGTCCGGCCGGACGTGGTGACGATATGCGTGGGCCAGGCCGCTTCCATCGCCTCCTTGCTGCTGGCCGCGGGCGCGCCGAAGAAGCGCTTCACCCTCCCGAATTCGCGCATCCTGATCCACCAGCCCTGGATGAGCGGGCTTTCCGGACAGGCCACCGACATCGACATCCACGCCCGCGAGATTCTGCGCATGCGCACGGTGATCAACGAGCTCTACCACAAGCATACGGGCCAGCCGCTCGATAAGATCGAAAAGGACGTGGAGCGCGATCTCATCATGTCCGCGGAAGAAGCCAAAACCTACGGGATGGTGGACGAGATCATCGAGAAGCACCGCTAAACGGGCAGGGCGGGATGGTTCCAAACGGTTAGTAGCCAGAACGCGCACGGCGCTTGCGGGCGGCCCGGAGCGGGTAAAATCGGGACTCAGCGGTTGACAGGGGAGAGAGGTAACCGGAGGCCTCCAAACCGGTGAAGAAACTCACATCAGAAGAGGGTCTGCGCTGCTCGTTCTGCCATAAGACGCAGGAGCAGGTCGAGAAGCTGATCAGTTC
>Ga0187819_10000119_pt1 | contig 35268 bp, 26 predicted proteins | sample NC_wetland_sal_i_15_FD_132411 | JGI IMG/M metagenome (GOLD analysis project Ga0187819, IMG submission 132411) | Wetland sediment microbial communities from Neuse River Estuary, North Carolina, USA - SO4_4 | ecosystem: Environmental > Aquatic > Freshwater > Wetlands > Sediment | place: USA... | reverse complement strand
CTCATGGCGAGGCTCTGCCGGGCCATGCGTAAACGCGGCGTACGCTCACAGTGCGGGCTTCCGCTCACGGCGCCGCGGCGGCGACTGGGCGCATTCAACCTGGGGAGCAACGAGCCGGGCACTTATTCGGCGGAAGACCTGGAATTCATGCAACGCGTGGCGGGCCAAGTGGCGGTGGCCGTGGAAAACGCACTGAACTACCAGGAGGCCTGCGCGCTGCAGGAACAGGTGACGCGGGAGCGCGACCGCCTGAAGCTGCTGCTGGACGTGAACAACGCGGTGGTCTCGAAGCTCTCGCTTGCCGAACTGTTCCGCGCGATTCCCGCGAGCGTGCGGGGGGCCATGCAATGCCACGCGGCGTGCCTCTCGCTGCCCGATGCTACGGGCCAGACGTTGCGCATCCACGGCTTGGACTTCCCGGACGGGCGCGGATATCTGCAGGAGGAGATGGTTCTGCCGGTGGAGGGCTCGAGCCCGGGCGCAGCGCTCGCCGCGGGACGCCCGGTGATCTTTGCCGCGCCGCCCGCCGCAACCCATCGCGAGGCGGCGCGGATCAATGCGCAGGAAGGCTTTCAATCCGGCTGTTTCGTGCCGCTGCTGCGCGGCGAACGAAGGCTGGGGGTTCTGCACCTGCTGGACCGGCGGCCGGGCGCATTCTCCGAAGCCGATGCCGAGTTTCTGGGGCGAGTGGGTCACCAGGTGGCCATTGCGCTGGAAAACGCGCTGCGGTACCGCGAAATCAATGAATCGCGCACACGGCTGGCCGAAGAGACTTCCTACCTGCGCAGCGAAATCCACACGGAGCACGAGTTCGAGGAAATCCTGGGCGAAAGCCCCGGGCTGCGGCAGGCGCTGGTGCAGGCGGAAACGGTGGCGCCGACAAATTCGACGGTCCTGCTGCTGGGAGAAACGGGCACGGGAAAGGAGCTGGTGGCGCGCGCCATCCACCACCTGAGCGCGCGGAGGGACCACCTGTTCGCGAAGCTGAACTGCGCGGCCATTCCCTCCGGGCTGGTGGAGAGCGAGCTGTTCGGCCACGAAAAGGGCGCGTTCACAGGAGCCATCGCGCAGAAGATCGGACGCTTCGAGCTGGCACACCAGGGAACGCTGTTTCTAGACGAGGTAGGCGACATTCCCTTCGAGCTGCAACCGAAACTACTGCGCGTGCTGCAGGAGCAGGAGTTCGAACGCCTGGGCGGCACGCGTTCGATCCACGTGGACGCGCGGCTGATCGCCGCGACGAATCGCGACCTGGGCCGGATGGTGGAAGAGCGCGAGTTCCGGGCCGACCTGTTCTATCGCTTAAATGTTTTCCCCATCCGCATCCCGCCGCTGCGCGAGAGGAAGCAGGACATCCCCATCCTGGTACGCCATTTTGCGGGGAAATACGCGCAGAGCATGAACAAGAGAATCGAGCACATTCCGGCCGAAGTGATGGAAGAGCTGATCCGCTACGACTGGCCGGGCAATATCCGCGAATTGCAGAACTTTATGGAGCGCGCGTTGATCCTCTCGCCCGGTCCAACGCTCACGCCACAACTCGCGGAATTGCGGGCGCCCGGCGCGGATTCCGCGAAGGCGACGCGGCCCGCCACGCTGGAGCAGGCCGAACGCGAGCATATCCTGGAAGCGCTACGGGCCACCGACTGGACCTTGGGGGGCACACAGGGCGCGGCGGCACGGCTCGGCGTTCCGAGGACAACGCTGATCTACAAAATGCGGCGGCTGGGGATCGAAAGGACTACGGGCTGAGGTAGACAGCCTGATCTCGCAGAGCTTGTGGCTGGGTAGGCTCGCGCAGCCAGGAGTGGCTGCGCCACCTCGCGGTGCCGATGACTGCTGAGTAGTGGGGCTCGAATCGACGGACACAGGCTAAAGCCTGTGCCACTGTTAGGGCGTGGGAGTGAGCGTGTAGTCGAACTCGTAGGAATGTTTGCCGTCGGCGATGTTGATGGTCATCTTCCCGGCGAGGCCCGTAAGTTGCCCGGTGCCGGAATCGGGCACGACAGAAACGGACATTTCCGGCACGCCGTGGGTCATCGTGCCGGTATGCTGAAGGACGAAGGTGCCGGTGCGGCCTTGCAGGGTCCCGCTGACGCGTTCGATGGCCACATAGCCGCCCGAGCCTTTGACGCTGGTGCCGGCGTAGAGCATCTCGCCCTTGCTCGTCCCTTCCAGATCGCCGTGAAATTGCTTGTCAATGGTCATCCTGCCGAGGGTCGTGCCTTCGGCTTTGTCCTCCGGCGCGGCCGGGCTTACCTTCACATCAAAAGTACCGGTCGCGCGATTCGTCACGGTCGCTCCCTTCTGCACTGTGCCTGAAGCCTGCGAATGGGCAGGTGAAGCCGCTAGAAAGCCAAAGAAGGAGAAACCCACAGCGACAATCGCGCCGGCTGCGAACCGTAATTGATTCTTCATGGGAGCTCCCCTGTTTTCTCCGTGATCTTACCCCCGATTTCCAATTCGAACATTCCTGACGAGCCTTTCCATGTTCGACGGCTTGCGCATGCATGCGAGCCTGGACGCGCCGATGAAACTGTGGGGGCCGCCGGACTCGTGTTGTGGTTGATGTTCCGGCAGGTCGGGGCGCTGCCAATGCCATCCGGCCGGCGGCGATAGCTGCCGGAAGCCATGCGGGTGGAGGAGGGCAAAATACGGCAAAGGCGGCAGAGAATAAACAAGAGGGATGGCAACATCAGCCCCCGAAGGGGTGGGGGCTGCGCGAGGCGCATGATACTCGCCCGGCTTCCGGGCGGATCGCTTCCCGCTTTCCAAACGCTCAAGACTCAAAAATCGAGCCGAGATTGGTCATCGCCAACAGCTCCTTGATGCGCGGGGCCACGTTGGTGACTTGGAAGGCGCAATTCGACTTTTGCGCGCTGGACCACAACCGCACGATCGTGCCCAGGCCGGAACTGTCAATATAGCCGACTTGCGCCAGATCCAGGACGATCCGCTTACTGTTGGGGACGAGCGGACGCACCTTGTCCAATAGTGCGCCCGTGGTGGACGAGGTGATCTTGCCGGAGCAGTGAACCACAATTCCGGCAGGAGAGTTTTCGACATCCAATTTCAAGTCTGTGGCCGGACCAGTTGAATGAGCAGCCATGAGAGCCTCCTGAAAACCGAAAGGCAGAGAGCAGGAACCGGATAACGTCGCTGTATATCAGAAAAGCCGACCGCCGACAAGCAAACCGTTTCCTGGGTACTGGGCCAGTTTGCCCTGATGGACTCGAGGAATGGCTCAGCTTTTCCTTGCCGGCTTGTTTTGAGGCAGTTGGGCGTTCACACAGACAGGATTGTCTGTGCCACTGGGCAAACTGACCCAGTACCGTTTCCTGGGACCGCTCGCGGCCGAGGCAGGCGTTGGCGCGCCCTTCGTATAGTTCCATTGGGGAGCAGACTGCGTCCGCGAGTGGACCGGCAAGGGCCCGCGCGGTAGCGCGTGACGGCCGTCACGAAATGTAAAGAGAAATGCCCCATGGCTAGAATCCCTGCGGTCAAAATGCCGCTAAGTTCTCCGAAATTCGGCACTTGACAAAGCCTGGCGTGGGGATTATTTAGTTTGCGTTGTTGGCGCACGCTCCAGGTCCAACCTGCGCCCAGAGGGAGGTTGGTGCATGGCCACTTCTCGCCGTGATTTCATCAAGATTTCAACTTTAGGAGGGGCGGCTGCGGCCGTTCTGGGCTTTGACCTGGCGCCCGCTTATGCGCAGCTCCGGGCACTGAAGATTGCGCGCGCCAGCGAGACGCGTTCTCTCTGCCCCTACTGCGCGGTGGGCTGCGGCGTGATCATTTATTCCCTGGGCGACCGCGCTAAAAACGTGACGGGGCAAGTGGTGCACGTGGAAGGCGACCCGGATCATCCCACCAACCGCGGCACGCTGTGTCCCAAGGGCTCCTCGCTCGAGCAGGACATCCTGAACGAGCGGCGGCTGCTCAAACCACAGGTACGCCGACCGGGTGCCACGGAATGGGAAGACATTTCCTGGGACGATGCCATCAACCAAATCGCGCGGAAGGTGAAGGACACGCGGGACGCGACGTTTATCGAGAAGGACGCCGACGGCCACACGGTGAACCGCTGCGAGAGCTTCGCCTTCACCGGGGGTTGCACGGACACCAACGAATTCAACTGGCTGGTGGTGAAGTCCATGCGGAGCCTGGGAGTGGTGTACTTAGAAAACCAGGCCAGGGTTTGACACGGCCCCACGGTCTCAAGTTTGGGACCAACGTTCGGCCGGGGCGCGATGACGAATGGCTGGATCGACATAAAGAACACCGACATGGCCATGGTGATCGGCGGGAATCCCGCCGAAAACCATCCCTGCGGCTTCAAGTGGGTGATGGAGGCCAAGCGGAACCGCAATGCCAAGCTGCTGGTGGTGGACCCGCGCTACACGCGCACCGCGGCCGTCAGTGATTATTTCCTGCAGATCCGCGCCGGATCCGACATCGTCTTCCTGGGCGCGCTGATCAACTACGCGATTCAGAACAACCGCTACGCCAAAGAGTACGTGGCCAACTACACGAACGCCCCCTTCATCGTGAGGGAGGATTTCAAGCTGCCCGAGGACGGCCTGTACTCCGGCTTTGACGCCGCGAAACAGAGCTACGACAAGGTGAGCTGGAACTACGAGCCGGCAGGTGGAGGCCACCCGGCGCCGGCCCTGGGGCCGGACGGCAAGCCCCTGCCGCCCAAAATGCCTGAAGTAGTGGGCTACGATCCCACGCTCGAAAATCCGCGCTGCGTTTTCCAGCTCTTGAAGAAGCAATACTCGCGGTACACGCCGGAGATGGTGGAGCGGATCACGGGAATCAAGAAAGAGGATTTCCTGAAGGCCGCGGACATGTTCACATCCATCCGCAAGGACGGAGACACGGCCAAGGTGGCCACCATTATCTACGCCGTCGGCCTGACGCAGCACTCCTACGGCGCGCAAATGATCCGCACCGCGTGCGTCCTGCAGCTCGTGCTGGGGAACATTGGGCGCGCGGGAGGCGGCATGAACGCCCTGCGCGGCCATTCCAACATTCAGGGCGCCACGGACATGGCCGGCATTTTCGATATCCTGCCCGGGTATCTGAAAGTCCCCGTCCCCGTGGACAAGGACCTGAAGAGTTATCTCGAGCGGATCACCCCGAAGCCCTCCAAACCGAAGGAATGGGACTCCTTCAACTACTGGTCCAATACGCCGAAATTTGCCGTGTCGCTGCTCAAGGCGATGTACGGTGACAATGCCAAGAAGGAAAACGATTTCTGCTTCCACTATCTGCCGAAGGTCAACCGCCGGTATTCGTTTGCCGACATCTGGAACGACATGTACAAGGGCACCGTGAAGGGCCTGTTCGCCATCGGGATGAACGGGGTGATGATCGGCCCCGACTCCAGAAAGAACATCGAGGCCCTGAAAAAAGCAGACTGGCTGGTGGTGGGAGAAATTTATCCGGACGAGACCAGCGAGTTCTGGCGCTCCCCGGGGATCACCGAAGAAGAGATGAAGAAGATCAATACCACCGTCTTCCGGCTGCCCTGCGCGGGCTTCGCCGAAAAGGACGGCACGTTCGTCAATTCCGCCCGCTGGCTGGTGTGGAAGAACGCGGCGCTGCCCACTCCCGGGGACGCCAAGCTGGACCAGGAAATCGTGGCGCGCATTTTCCTAAAGGTCCGCGAACTCTACCAGAAGGAGGGCGGCAAATTCCCGGAGGGGCCGCTCTCCGCTTCCTGGGCCTACTCGATGCCACAGAATCCGTCGCTCACGGAAGTGGCCAAGGAGATCAACGGCAAGGCTTTGGCGGACATCGAAGACCCCAAGACCAAGCAGCAAATGAAAGCCGGGCAGCAGCTTCCCAGCTTCGCGTGGCTGCGCGACGACGGGACCACGATGGCCGGCAACTGGCTGTATTGCGGCTCCTGGACCGAAGCGGGCGCCCTGAGCCAACGGCGCGGACTCGAGGACCCTTCCGGCCTGGGCATCTACCCGAATTTCGCTTGGTCCTGGCCCATGAACCGCCGCGTCATGTACAACCGCGCCTCCTGCAACCTGGACGGCAAGCCGTGGGATCCCAGCCGCAAGCAGATCTGGTGGAACGAAGCGGCGCAGAAGTGGGTGGGCAACGACGTGCCCGACTTCAAACCCGATTCCCATCCCAAGGACCACATGGGCCCGTTCATCATGACCAATGAGGGCGTGGGCCGCATCTTCACCCCGCTCGGTCTGATGGCGGAGGGGCCCTTCCCGGAGCATTACGAGCCGTTCGAATCGCCGGTTGAGAACCCCCTGCATCCGAAGGTGTCCAACAACCCGGTGGTGAAGAAGTTCACCACCCCGCTGGACAAATTCGGGAACACAGGAGAAGGCTACAACATCATCTGCACCACCTACCGGCTGACCGAGCACTACCACTACTGGACCAAGAACAACCCCGCGCTGGTGCAGGAGGTGCCGGAACCGTTCGTGGAGATCCCCGCGGAACTGGCTGCGGACAAAGGCATCAAGGGCGGCGACCGGGTGAGATTGACCACCGCCAGGACTGATCCCACGACGGGGGCGGGGTCCTACGTCGCCAAAGCCATGGTGACGCGGCGTATCAAGCCGATGCAGATTGACAACAAGCTGACCTATCAGGTCGGCGTTCCTATTCACTGGGGGTATCGCGGCATTGCCGAGGACGAAGGCAAGACCGCCAAAGACCCGGCGAATCTCCTCTCTCCCACCTCGCTTGATCCCAACGCGCACACCCCTGAATTCAAGGGCTTCCTCGTGAAACTCGAGAAAGTGTAGAGGAGCCCGACCATGAGCCAAGCCACACTGCATATCCAGAAAATTTCGGGGCACGCCGGAGCTGTGCCCGGAGCGGGCATGGCCCGCGAGTTAAAAGAAAAACAGGTTTGCAAGCTGGTGGATACGACCACTTGCATCGGCTGCAAGGCCTGCGAAATCGCCTGCCAGGAGTGGAACGACCTGCCGTTCGCCACCACTTCCTTCGACAACACGTACCAGACCATGCCGGATACGTCCTGGAACTTCTGGAACCTGATCCGGTTCCAGGAGCACACCAACGAAAACGGCACGTTTATGTGGCTGATGCGCAAGGACCAGTGCATGCATTGCGCGGAGCCCGGCTGCCTGGAAGCCTGCCCGGCCGACGGGGCCATCGTGCAGTACTCGAACGGCATCGTGGACTTCCAGACCGACAATTGCATCGGCTGCGGCTATTGCATTAGCGGCTGCCCCTTCAACATCCCCAAGTTCAATCCGGCGACACACAAGGTGCATAAGTGCACGTTGTGCGCGGATCGCGTGGCGGAAAACCTGGAGCCGGCCTGCATCAAAGCGTGTCCCACGGGCTGCCTGCACTTTGGCACCAAGGAAGACATGGTGTATCAGGCCAACCGGCGCGCCGACCAACTCAAAAAGCACTACGGGTGGGCCAATGCAGGCGTTTACGATCCTCCGGGCGTGGGCGGCACCGGCGTTATTTACGTATTGCACGATGCCACCAATCCCGAGCTCTACGGCGGGCTGCCGAAGGACCCGCACGTTCCCTGGATCGTGAAGCTCTGGAAGCACCCGTTGAAGTGGATCGGCAACATTGCCATCGTCGGCGGAGTTGTGGGCACCTTCATGCATTACCTGCGCTACGGGCCCAAGGTGGTGCCCGAAGATACGGCGAAGGGAGGCGAGTGATGGAGGAGAATCGCATTCTTCGGAACCACCGGGTGCTGCGCTACACCTTCAAAGAGCGGGTGGTGCACTGGATCTCAGGCCTTTCCTACGTCTACCTCCTGCTCACGGGGCTGGCTTTTTGGTCACCCTGGTGTTTCTGGATCGCTGTAGTGCTGGGCGGCGGTTCGGTTTCCCGGCTGCTGCATCCCTGGATGGGACTGGTTTACACCGCTTCCGTTCTCTACATGTTTGGCATTTGGAAGCAGGACATGTGGATTACCGACAAGGATCGCAAATGGGCCAAGACCATCGGCGCCTATGTCCGCAATGAAGAAGAGGAGAAGCTCCCCGAGCACGCGGTGCGCGAGTGGCAGGAGTGGGCTCCTGTGGAGCGCTTCAACCTCGGGCAGAAGTACCTGTTCTGGGTGATGTTCTGGGGCGGGATCGTGCTTCTGCTCACCGGCCTGGTCCTCTGGTTCACGGACTATATTCCCTGGAGCCTGCGGTTCCTGCGCTACGCGTCCATCATTCTGCATCCCATCGCTTTTCTGGTGACGCTGGCGGGCTTCATTATCCACGTGTACATGGGCACGGCCGTGGTGCGGGGCGGCTTCACCTCGATCATCCGCGGCGAGGTGACCGAAACCTGGGCCAGGCATCACCATCGTCTCTGGCTGGACCGGATCCTGGGGAATGCCACCGCCAGGAAGTAGCGAGACGCTCTGGCAGCCGCGCATCGAACGAGCCCGGAAACTTTCCACGGACTATCCGTTCGCAGCCGAAATTCTGCGCTTCTATGCCCACGTGCTGGGATTCCAGAAGGACCTCTACGCGCGGATCGAGTCGGCCCACGGCAGCCGCTCGAGGGAGCGCCGAAGCGGCTCCCTGCGCGACGAACTGGACCTGATTCTCCTTCTGCCCAGTTTCCGCGCCTTCCTGAGCATGGTCGAGCGCGGCGCCCCCGCCCCACTTTCAGCCGCGGCAAGTGACCTCTCCGGCCGCGGGTCCGAGGCCTGGGTGGAGCTGCTCACGAGCTGGTGGGCGCAGCCCGGCGCCGAGGCCTGGGCGGCTTCGCCGGAGACGAGGTTCTGCGCTCGGGGCTTCCTCGAGCCCTATGCTCAGTACCTGGCGGAACACACCGAACCGCCTGTCATCGAGGTGACGCCGAGCGTGTGTCCGCTGTGCGAGGCGCGACCGCAGTTGGGCGTGCTGCGGCCGGAAGGGGACGGCGCGCGGCGCTCGCTGGTCTGCTCGCTCTGCGCCACGGAATGGAATTACGGCCGGATTCTCTGCCCGGCGTGCGGAGAAGCGAGCGAGACGCATCTGGCCATTTATATCGCGGAGGGATTGCCGCACGTGCGGGTGGAGGCGTGCGACACCTGCCACGTGTACATGAAAACGGTGGATCTGTCGAAGAACGGGCTGGCCGTGCCGGTGGTGGACGAAATCGCCGCCGTGCCGCTTGACCTGTGGGCCCGCGAAAAGGGCTACTCGAAGCTGCAGGCGAATCTGCTCGGGATGTGAAGGCGGCACGGCCCGACCGGGAAGCCTACGAGGGGAAAAACCGCAGGGCTGACGAGCGACCGCTGCGGGGTTGTGTGGCCGGTGGCTGTGGGGAGAATGGCCGCTGGGGCGCTGCGCTGGTCCGCGCTGCGGTACATCCGTTGTGGAACCCGCAGACTAATAGAGCAGAACCGCGATGCGATAGCCGGAGAAACCGCTGTCCTTTGCGGCGTCGCAGGCGCCAACGGCGGCGGATTGATAGCGGCCGGTGCGGAGTTCGGCCAGGAGCTGGTCGGGCAATTCACGGATTTCCGCGGTGAGGTAGCGGAACAGATATTTGGGGCGCTGACCAGGGGCCGTTCCACGGTCGAGCGCGCAGGTGCGGCGCACGTCGCCGGTGGTGTCGAGCAGGCGGAGGCCGCGCGCCGCGAGGAGCGCGCCCACCTGGCGTTCCTGCTCCTCCAGGCTCAGAGTGGCGGCCAGGTGAGCGAAATCCTCCACGGCGTAGAGCAGCCCGTTGCGTTCCACGGCGGCGATGCCGATGGCGTCTACCTTGGAATCGAGCAGATTGGAGCGATGGGGCGGCGACTTCATCCAGGCTTCGTGGAGATCCTGGGCGCTTTCCCCATCGCCTACGTTTTCGGCAATCAGGGTGAAACGCGCACCGGCCTGCGAGAGGCGACTGGTAAGACCCGGCTCGCCGGGAAATTGATGGGAGATGGCACCCATGCGGGCCATGAGGAAGGCGTGGTCGCGTGCCGCACGCGCCAGCGCCGCGTCCCAGCGGAGCACCGGCAGGCGCCGCGCGGCGCGCTCGCGGTTTGCGGCGTCAAAGAGGACGCGTTCGCTGCCCTGAGGGCCGATGGGGCCCGACTGCGCCTGGACAGAAGGGCTCAGGGCAGTTAGCCCGGCCAACAGAATGATTGCGAAACGCGCCGCGGTCCTCATGTCGATTCTCAGCCTAACTGATTCAACCCGGTTCGGGCCGATTTGACTCGGGGTACAGCCGCGGGATGATAACCCCGCGCTGTGCTATGGCACCGGGAGTGAAAGGAATGCGAGCTGCGTGCCGCAGGATTTGCAGGCCAACGGACCGGCCTGGGTGGGGCTTGGAAAGGCGCACAGGCCCTTCGCGCCACCGCGGGCAGGCGCGGCGAGCCTGTGCTACTGCGCTGTCTAATGCACTTGGACGAAGCGCGAAGACTGACCACCCGTGGCGCGTACGCTCGCAGGCAGGCGAGGTTTTGAAGCGCGCGGAGTGGAGGTTTTCGTCTTGGCGCTCGAGCCCCTGGGAGGAACGCCGGCCTCGCGCATCTTGTAGAGCAGCGCGGCATAGCTGATGCTCAGGGCGTGCGCGGTCGCTTGACGATTCCAGCGGTGGATTTCGAGTGTTTTGAGGATGATCTTCCGTTCGATTTGCTTCACGGCCTGACGGGTGACCTCCTTGAGTTTGATCACGCCGTCAACGGGCACGTTGGCAATGGGGTCTTCTTCCGCACCGCTTTCAAGGGACTTGGCGATGGCCTCTTCCGTGCCCACGATCACGTAGCGCTTGATGACGTTTTCCAGTTCGCGGATGTTCCCCGGCCAACTGTGTTTCTGCAAGAGCTTGATCGTTTGTTTGCCCAGGGGAGGCGCGGCGCGGCGGAACTTGGCCGAGTATTTCTCCACCAGGTAGTCCACTAGAACCGGGAGGTCACAGATGCGCTCCCGCAAGCTGGGCAGCTCGATAGTCAGGACGTTGATGCGGTAGAAGAGATCCTGCCGGAAGGCTCCGGTCTTGATTTCCTTTTCGAGTTCCTTGTTGGTGGCACAGACGATGCGGACTTCCACCTGGGTGTCTTCGGAAGCGCCGATGCGGCTGAACTGGCCGTCCTGAAGAAGCTGGAGCAGTTTGGCTTGCAGGGCGGGGTCCAGGTCGGCGATCTCGTCCAGGAACAGGGTGCCACGATGCGCCAGCTCCACGCGCCCGGGCTTGGAGGTGTACGCCCCGGTGAAGGCGCCCTTCTGGTAGCCGAACATCTCACTCTCCAGCAGAGTGCCGGGAATCGCGGGGCAATTGACCTTGACGAATGCTCCGCTTCCCCACGGAGAGCGCAGGTGCATGTAGCGGGCCAGAATCTCCTTGCCCGTGCCACTCTCTCCCTGCAGCAGAACCGGGACGTTTGCCGTGGCGGCCATATCGACGCTCAGACGGACGGCTTCCATGGCAGAGGAGGCGCCAAAGATGACGTCGTCTGACGGCAAATCCGCATCGGAGAGAAGAAATGAAGAGCTGGGTGATGGGCTAAGAGCCATGGCTTCCTTTCTTGCTGATCTTTCTTGAGCAGCCGCAGAATCTGACTAATTCGGTTTTCGCGTATCGCTTCGTCCAACGGCCGGGCGCGTGCCCGGCGCAGGCTTGTATTGTCCACCGGACGAAATGACCGCAGGATTACAGTCACGCAATTTTAAGGAGCGCGTGGAGGCCGCGAACCCCAGACCGGCCTGGGTCTGGGCAGCGTCTTCCACGCGAACGACCTGGCCCCTCGACTGGATGAGAAGAGCCGAACCCGAATGAGACGAGGCGCGAACCTCGAGGCGGACCGTAGTTCCCGAGGGCGGAACATGAGGGGTCAGGACGAAGACGCCGTTCTCGGAGATGTCGCGGGTCAGACCCTGCCCCTCGAAATGGGCGCCGCCCGCGTCTTTCCAGGAAAATCGCGCGCTGGCTTGGAGGTCGAATCGCTTATGCTGTCTTCGATCCATGGGGCGAGAGCAAAAACCTTCACTTTCCGGCCGTGATTTGAGAGAGGCCGATTCGATAGAATTTTTTTGACTTTCGCTCACGAAACTTAGTTAAACAACAGAACCTGCCCGGAACAACAGTACGCTGGTACCAGTCGGGATAAGACTGCCCTGCTGCGTTGCGAAAGCTACAGCTGCCTGGCGCGGCGCACAAGAAGCGAAAACTCACGATGCAAAAGTCATCAAAAAAGGCCGAAAATCGAGCAAAAGGGAGGGAGTAGGCCCTCCCTATAGGGTAAAACTGCTCCCTAAGGGAATGGCATGGACAGTACGGCTAGTACCTGCAGTGCCCCGGAATCTCCCCGAATGCGTGGCAACTATATCAGAATGAGAAAGAAACCTCTTTCGGAACCATTCAAAACTTTGCAGAATTGTCTGAAACTGCTTGACTAGCCGGATTAGATTTTGCTAAGTTGCTGCACCTGTTTTCGTATCAGATGCCTGGGCAGGTCGCAGGCGGCAGACGACCTCGAAGTTTTCCACAGTTTTCGGGCCCCCTCGGATGCAGTAGCCCGGAATGTCCAGTAAGTGGAAACAGGAGAGCACGAGTTGGCTACCCAGCCCTCTTCGGTGACCCTTCAGGAACAGGTACCCCCAGTCCGCTCGCAGCGCATCAGCATTCTCTTAGCGGATGAGACGAGGATGGACTGCCAACTGCTGAAGAACGTGCTGACGCGTTCCAGTTCGCGGTTGAAGGTCGTGGAGTGCGCCACTAGCCGAGCGGAGATCGTTCGAGCCCTGAGCTCGCGGCAAGTGGACGTGGCGCTGGTGAGTGAGGGTTTAGAGGACGGGCCAACCGTTGGGTTTCAAATCCTGAGCGAGCTCAGCGCGTCGTTTCCCAGGACACGGCTGATCCTGCTGCTGAAGAGCGCTTCGGAAGATTTGGTAGTTGACGCCTTCCGCGCGGGGGCCAAGGGCGTGTTCTGCAAGTCCGAGCCAATCCAGGCGCTGCGGAAGAGCATTCAGGCCGTCCACAAGGGACAAATCTGGGCCAACAGCCAGCAGCTCCATTTGATTCTGGAGGCTCTGGTCAGCGCGGCTCCCTTGAGAGGCAAGCAGGTTCAGAAGGGGTCACTGCTGGCGAAGAGAGAAGAGGAGGCCGCCCATCTTGTCGCTGAAGGACTTACGAATCGTGACATTGGGGAAAGGCTGGGCCTGAGCGAGCATACCGTGAGCAATTATCTGTTTCGGATTTACGAGAAACTGGGAATATCGAGCCGCGTGGAGCTCGTCCTCTACATGCTGAAGCAACACGAGAAGAAGACCTGACAAGCGATCCTGCGCAAAATCACGGGTGAGACGCGCACGAGCAGGCCGGATCACCTCTCATCTTTTTCTTCCTCCCAGAACCGACCGATCACCGTGACTGGCCGTTCCGCACGAAGACTGCGCGGATATGCCAGGTCGAGGTCACTGATGCTGCGCACGGCTCCGCCCACTTGTTCACGCGGAGCAGGGAGCCAACGAGGCCGGGAGGAGTCCACCGGCCGTCGGGGGCTTCGAAGGTAAGCGTGCCTCGCTCGAGGTGGAAGTTATCGAGCTCGCGCTGTTCGGGAGCTTCCCAGCAGCGAATCTTCCGAAAAACAGCGCCGTCGAACAGAAACGCGGATAGCCGGAAAATGGGACCAGGGGTGCTCCGGCTATTCTTCAGTTCCGAGCAAGCAATCACCGCGGAGTTCCGCGACGCCAGAGCGGCCCGCAGAACCTTAGGGATCCCGGGTAATGCGCAGTCCTTCCGTAGCGGAGGGAATTTCTCGACCCACCGCCGGCCGCTGGGAATCCGCTGAAGCGTCCTTCTGATAGTAGTAATGGGCATACAGCTCATTCACACCGTGCGCGGCATTGAGTATCATGCCAATCACCTGCCCCGGCTTGAAGAGCTGGATGGCTTCCTGTACGGACTCGCGGGGCGTGCTATCTGCTCTGGCGATCATTAATACGCCATCAACATAGGCCTTCAGGGCGGTAACGTCGGCGAGGGGAAAGGCGGGCGGGCAATCCATGATAATCCAATCGAAGCAAGCTCTGCAGTCCCGCAGCAGCGCGCTGAAGCGTTCGGTTTGCAGCAGTTCCGCTGGATTATCCGGCGGATGCCCCGCCGGCAGCAGATAGAATCCGAGCGGTTCGATGGGCCTGACCACAGCGGCCAGCTCCGCGTGCCCTTCCAGTACTTCGGAGATGCCGGGGGCGGGGCCGAGGCCGAGATGCTGCAGGAGAGAAGGGCGATGCAGGTCGGCCTCCAGCAGGAGAACTTTGACCTTTCCCTTGTCTGCCAGTGAAGTGGCAAGATTCAAAGCCACGGTGGACTTGCCATCCTGGGGAAGCGGGCTGGTGATGAGGAGGACTTTTTGGAGTCCTCCAGGGTTGGCATTCCGAAGAGCCATGCGGATCAGCCGGAACCTCTCGGCTCCCGAGCCGCGACGGTCACTAAAAACGACGATGCGGCTTTGAGGCCCGATCGAGGCATGCAGTGCAGGTGCGGAAAGCAATTGCTCCGCGCTCTTTGGGGCAAGATTCGGCGCCTTCAAGGAATCGCTGACGGAATCCTTGCCTTGCTCTTCAAGTTTTCGCAGAGCGTCGTAGACGCGGCTCACGAAGGGTCTCCTTGAGAGAGTGGGAGGTTCCTCAAGCGTTCTTTCGCGGCGGCACGCTTCGGACCGATTGTCTCCAGCGAGACGGAGAAATACAAGCTATCGGAAACGCTCAGATGGACGGACCGGAAGCGCCAGATTGGGTTGTACAAAATTTTCAACCTCGCAGAAAGACAACGAGCTCCGCCGCCAGCACGATGGTGACCATCAGAGAGGCTCCCAGCCATTCAAAAACTCTCCGCCGAGAGCGCCGACGATCTTCGGTGGGGCTGGAGAGCAGCGGCACACCCAGGACAAAAGGAAGAGTCAGATGCCGGCTCACTTCTCTTTCCGAGTGGAATGAAGTGTCCTCAAGTTCCAACGCGGAAGCAATTGCCATTCCCAAGACGAGACCGATCATCGCGCCCATCAAACCCATCTTGGCGCGGTCCGGGCTGAACGGTTTGGCGGGCAAGTTCGCCGGATCCACGATGCGAAGCTGCTGGCCCTGCTGATCCTGTTCCAAGCGCGCGGCCAGCGCAGATTGATTTCTCTTGCTCTCGAGGTCCGCGTAGTTCTTCTGGGATAGGTCGTAGTTGCGGAGAACTTCCGCAAGTTGCTGCTCCCGCACGGGGGTGACATTGAGGCGACGCTGATATTCGGCGATCCGCCCTTGCAGCTGCTTTTCGCTGGCAGTGCCGTTGGTAATCTCCACTTGATTGGCTTTGAGCTGGCTTTTGAGCTGGGCGATGGCTGGGTCGTCGTCGCTGTTCACCTGCAGGGCGGAAGCTGCGGAGTCGCCGGGAGCAGTATCCTGGGAGTTCTTCTTGACCAGAGCCAGCAGGGCTTCGGTCTGCTCGATCTGTCGATTCGCACTGAGCACATCGGGATGTTCAGGTGTGTATTGAGACAGCAAAACAGCGCGTTGAGCGCGCAAATCGGACAATTGCTTCTCCAGGACTTTGACTCTGCTGGCGCCCGGCTGGAGCGAATCCGGTCCTGCCTTTGGCGAAAGGCTGCGGTATTGAGCGAGAAGCGATTCCAAATAGACCTGTTGCTGGCGGGCGCGGCCCAGCCCAGCCATAGTATTCTGCAATTGCATCTGGAGACCGGAGAGGATTTGCAGATTCCCCTGCTGCTCCTGGGGCAACTCGCCGAGATGCTCCAACTTGAAGTCGCGAAGGCGCTTTTCCTGTTCCTCCAGGTCGGCCCGTGCAGCGGTGAGCTGATCTTCCAAGAAGTTTGTGGTTCCAATTGACTGCTGCTCGCGAAGCTTGAGGTTTTCGTCGCGGAAGAGGGAGCTGAGCCGGCTGACCACTTCCCGGGTTGTAACAGGGTTGTTTCCCACGAAGGAAAGAATGAAGGCGTTCGACCCCTTCCGTTCGGGGGTCTGCACGAGGGGTTCGATCTTGATGTTGGTGCGCATCAACTGGACCAGTTCTTCCGGTCCCAACCTTTTCGCTTCCGCAGGATAAAGATTGAATTCGTTGATGATAGGAAGCAGCTGCGTGCGTGACAAAATATCCTGCGTCATGACTTGCAGAGTCTGAACCAGGTCCGCGGTCGTCGTGGGAGTGACGTAGCGCTCAGGGACTTGCTGCTGCTCCACCAGGATCCTTGCCTCAGACCGGTATTGCGCAGGCAAGAGATAAGAAACCGCGATGGCCCCAAGCGTTACGCAAAAGAATGAGGCCAGAATCCACCAGCGGCGTCTTTTTGCGATCTGCAAGACGCTGGCTAGACTTTCTTTCAGTTCCGCAGTCTCTTCCGGCAAGAGGCTCTACCTCCGTCCTTGAAGCATTTCCAACCCAGACAGCAGGGGCGCTCCCCGCCGTTGTGCATCACGGGAGGGCGGGAGATCGAAGAGGCTGGTCGATCCGGACATCGGGTATGCTGCCTCTACCCTGCATATGCCCATTTTCGATGCCAGCTTGTCGCTGGCATTCATCGCCTCCGCGGCGATACCGCATGGGCAGCGGTGCGCACCACAGGCTTCGACCGTCGTCGACAAGCTCGGAAACCCCTGTAATTCTCTCTGGCCCACGACCGCCCGCAGCGCAGGGCGATTCTGCGGCCAGTTCCGGGTTGGCTCCTGGTCATAGTGCACGTTGCCGTCCACCCTGCTGCTGTGATCTAAAACCACAAAAATGATGTATAGTCTTTCCCATCAACAAGATAGATAGATTCCAAGTATACGGCTCTTAGCCGGTCACGGGCAGCTTGTTGGGGCTACTTGTAGCCAATAGATAAAGTCTTTTATATACGGAGAGGCGAGAGTCTGTGCTCCCTGGAAGCCTTCCCTGGATAGCATAGCACCTAGGATACCGCTCTCGCCGGACAGCTGATCGTTCACCAGCCGAAGGTCGCCAAACGGAGGAGTTTCGAGTGGGAGAGAGACTCTTCTCAGAACGTGAAAACAAGTCGACCCTCTTTTTCACTCGCCCAGGCGATGCGGGCGCGTTCCTTGCCCGGGCCTTCAATGTGCCAGCCACCGGAGTTTTCTACCAACACCATTTGTGACCGCTCTCGCCACCAACGATTGAGTTCGCCAGGCGTGGTGATCCAAACGCCCTTTTCTTCCCGCAAGCGAACCAAGTGTTGGAGCAAAGCTTCGTAGACGCTCCGTTCCCGAGCATTCACCATGTAATCGGGATGCACAATTAGGCTGATCAGGCCGTGGTTCTCCATGATGAGCGCGATCTGCCGTTTCCAGAGGTCAATGGAATAATCGTTCAGAATCTGGAACAGCGTGTAATCCTGGGTCGCGGTCACAGGCAATTCCAGGATCTCGCCGAGGAAATAGGGCATGACCGTGCAGCAACCTCCGCGCTGGGGATCCAGATGCGCGACATTGGGAATGGACATATCGTAGGAGACTTTGAGCGCGTCGTACCAGAGCTGCTTTCGATACAAGGTCCCGGCCCGAAACCCTTCCGCTCCGAACTCCTTCGCGTAGGAATTGATCCTGGCGACGCGCTCGAGAAATTGCTCCCGGTTCTTGTAGAGATGCCCGTCATGATTCAGATCGTGAACAACTATCTCAAAGCCGCGCTGGCGAATGGAATTCAAGAACTCCCCGGTGACCCCATAACGCTCCTCGGGAATTATCTGGAAGGAGGCCGGGATCCTGAATGCATCGTTCATATCCATAAGGGTCGCGCACATGTTGCGGCCCAGTTCCGACTCCAAATCGTGGGTCATGATCGCGCAACTGGAGGCGCCCTCCGGCCAGTACCAAATAAACGGAATCCGCTCCACGCGGTTTGATTTCAGGAGCAGCAGAAGCAGCCTGCCGAGCAACTGGTCCACGGAAAAATCCACCGGCCATTTCGGGAATTGCAGCTTGTCCCAATCACGCAAATGGAATTTCTGGAGATGTTTCCGCACGCCAACGGAAAGAAACGGGCGAAGAAAGTAGTACACTCCGGCGAGAGCCGAAGAGGGATTGCCATTCCGCCAATCCTCCACATACAGTTCGCGGCGCAGATTTTCGACCACCTCGGTGGGGTCGAACGGCAGGTATATGGTCCCGTCTTCGACCACCGTGTCGCGAGAAGCATCGCAAAGCACGCCTGTCGGGAGCGCAGCCGTTTGACCCCCGTGGTACTTGCCATAGCAGATCGATCCATCGCCAAACTGGAAGTATCCGCTCTTGGCAGAGAGGGGCCCCTTTAACGCGAGTCGAATATACCGCTCGGGGCAGCGATAGTACTGCAGAAGGCAGCTATTCATAGCGGATAAATATTTCACACCCTGGGAAGACAGCGGGACATGAAACAGGCTATCGCTTCCCCTCCCAATTCGCGGGCGGCCCCGGCTTAGGGGGAGCGAGCTTCCTCCCAGCCCGGCGGAGAAGCACTCGCCGCTTTTTCCGTCCCCTGATCCTGCATTCCTCGTTGCTCCTGCGTGCAAACGCCGACCGGAATGGAAGGAATTATAATACTTTATGATCTATATCATCTACGCTGGTGAATAATCAGGAGCCACGCAGGCCGGCAGAACGGAGCGTGGCTTTCGCGCCAGAGGAAATCGCGAGGACTCTCCAGAATTGCAGTCAAATCCGCTACTCTGCGCACCAGAATGAGTCAAGGGAGCGCACAACCTAGGATTACGTCTTTGAGATTTGCCATGCGGTCCTCAATGTCGAATCCTTCCCGGATTCTCGCTCGGGACATTTTGGACATTCCCAGCCGCTCGTGAGGATGCTGAGCCAGATAGGACACCGCGGCCGCGACCTCATCTGCGGATCCCCTGGCAACAACGAAGCCATGCACTCGATTCGTCACCAATTCAGCATTCCAGCCGACGTCCGTCACCACACAGGGGAGGCCGCAGGCCATCGCTTCCAAAGTGGCAATTGGCCCCCCTTCCCTGTCCGAAGTGAGCACGAACGCCGAAGCTGCCTGCAAGTACGATTGCACGTCCTCCTGGAATCCCTCAAAAAACACATGGCGAGTCAGCTTCAAGCTCGCAGCTTGACGCAGCAGGTCTTCTCTTAACGGGCCATCACCCAGAATGATGCACTTGCACTCCACACCGGCTTCCAACAGCTTGGCCATGGAGAGGAGAAGGACGTCGATTCGTTTTTGCTCGCTCAATCGGGCCACGCATACGAGAACGAACTCCTGCGGACCCAGGCCCAGCCTTTCTCTCACAGCGAGTCCGCGATTCTCACGCTGATCAAACTCGTGGAGGGATATGCCATTGGGAATGGTGATTGTCTTGCTTGCGGGGAAACCATAGTCCCTGATTAAAGCGCCGCGGATCGCATCGCTCACACAGACAACGGCATTTTGGGCGTTTGCGGACACTCTCAAGGCCAGGAGTTGAAGGGTGCGCCGGACTCGAGCCAGGCCACGGCGAAACCACCCGCCGCGAAGCTCGAGGAGCACAGGCGGGGGAAGGTGCGCAATCGAAATGCGGCGAGGGATTCCCGCGAGCCATGCAGCCACCGGCGCGTGCCACCGGTAGCACCACAGCCAAGCCCGAACAAAAACCACAACATCAGGCCGCAGGTCGCGGAAGACACGATACCACTCCCAGAAAGATTGCAGCTCCCTGCCGTAGCAGATGAACTTTATTTGCGCGGCCTGATCGCAGCTCAGGTGCCCAGTATACAGATCCTCTTGCAGGCAAAGTATCGAGATCTTCGCTCCAGGGCCAATCAGTCTGCGGATCAGGTCGAGAAGATGCTTTTCTGCTCCGCCGTACTCCCCGGTGTTGGTAACGAACAATAGAGTCCTGGGTTTTGCGGGCGAGGAGGAACGGGTTTCTGCGGTTGCTGCGCGCTCGCCGCTCAACCCGGCCGAAGCAATAGAACTGGAAGAGACATTCGTCATCCCTGATTTCTCATGCGCCACGCAGCATCCCTCAGGATACCGGCAAGTCCCCGCTTCGTGCGGGAAGCAGCCGAAGACGCAGCAAGACAGGCTTGAGAGGCCGAGCGAGGATGGCCGGACGGGTCAGGACAGCTCGCAGCGCGGCCCAGATGCCCTTCCGGTAGCTCCCTTGCCCCCAGTGAAGCCGCGCAACCGCAAGGTGCAAATCGGCAATCTGCCATCGCTCAACATACGCCAAGTCCGACTGCAAGATTTGATCCGCCGCCTGGAGCGCCACCGGATGCTCACCTGCCAAACACATGTAGCGGATCCATTGCCGGATTTCCAGAATGATCTCATTCCGCTGCCGGGCTTCCGGGATACCCATTGCCAGCAGCAAATCGGGCGGAATCTCCTTGGCCGAAGCGAGCGGATCCGGAATCCCTTTCCTTCGCAAGGTCGCAGAGGCTTGGACGGCCAGTTTGGAAAGAGTTTGCTGTCTCCGTTTTCTCATGGATACCTGGAGGGGATGAATCCTGTACTTGAGAACCACGGCCTCTAGGTTCGCCACTGGAAAGTGTTCCGCGATTCTCAGCCACAAATCGTAATCCTCCGCGTCGACCACGGCCCCCCGGTACCCACCGGCCGAGACAAAGGCTTCTTTCAACATGAGAACCGTGGAGTGCCAGAACACATTGCGGCGTAGGAGCTCCGATTTGATTTCGCAGTCCGTGACGGGAGTGTGCTGAATTCCCAGCGATTTGCCATTTGCGTCGATCCATTCGACGGCACCGCCGAGAACCGCGATGTGCGGATGCTTCTCCATGAAGTCCACCTGTCGCGTCAGGCGGTCTTCGAGAGCGACGTCATCCGCGTCCATCCGGGCAATATACTTGCCTTGGGCAAGCAAGCAGCCTCGATTCAAGGATTCGATCAACCCCTGATTCTCCTGGTGATAGACCCTGATGCGGGGGTCGCTCTTCTGGTAAGAATCGAGGATGGAAGCGGTGCGGTCCGTCGATCCGTCTTCCACAACAATAAACTCAAAATCGCGGAATGTCTGGCCGAGAATGCTCTCCACAGCTTCACGCAGAAAGCGTTCGCCATTGAAAACGCTCATCACCACCGAGACCAATGGACTTGTCATGTTTCCCAACGGGTCGATTCTCTGCGTGCCACTCGAGTGGATGATACTAAGCCACCTTCCGGCATCAGAAGAGCCTCGTCTGTCGGAGGCTCTCGAAGCAGCCCCGAAGCCTTCCGCAACGAGTGTGAGGGAAAATGGCTGCGCCTCTCGCTTAGATTCTGCCGGCGGTCAGGGCTCCGCTTGGATATCCGCCGAGGTGATGTCGAGCGCCGCCAGCCCTCGCTTGATTCCTTCGCGAAAGGAAAATCTCTCCAGAACTGTTTGGCGAGCATTCCGCCCCGTCGCCGCTCGTTGTTCCCGATTCAGTTGGAGGGCCCTGCTTAGCCCTTGCAGGACGCCCGCGTCGGTGGGTTCGACGAGGAAGCCATTCTTGCCATCGACGATGACTTCACCGGGTCCTTGCGTGTTCGTGGCGACGCAGATCAGCTCCGACGACATAGCTTCCAGCAGGGCCAGCCCGAATCCTTCGAAGTCACTGGGAAGCACGTAGATGTCCCCCGCCTGCAGGAGTGAACTCACGTCTTCTAGCCATCCCAAGAAATTGATCCTGGCAGATACATCTAATGATTTGGCCAACTGTCGCACTTCGGCATCTTGCGGACCATCGCCGGCAATGAGCAGCCAGAGATTCGGGTAGTTGCGAATCAGGAGGGAAAGGGCCTTGATTAAGCGCTCGATGCGCTTCTGCGGATGCAGCCTTGCGGTGCTGACAATCAAGATTCCGTCTTCAGGCACACCGAATGAGGTACGCAGCGCCTTGCGAGTTTCAACCGACGCGCGGCAGAATCGCGATGTCTCGACGCCGTGATATGCCACCACTACCTTTGCGGGGGCATAGCGGTAATTGCGGACCATCCACTGTTTCAAGTCCTCGCTGACGGCCAGTACGCGTTTGGAGAGTCGGGCTCTCGCGCGCGTCTGCCACATCCTCATGCGCCACCCAAGACCCAGCCCAGGCAAGAATCCGAAATGAATGCCAGAGGATCTTGGCTGAGGCTCGGGCGCCGCCGTATGCTCGGTCATGTAGAGGTTTGCCCGACTGACGATATAGGCTGCCAGTACGACAGGGAGAGGCCACTCCAAGAAATAACCATCGACCAGGATGATTTGGTCCGGCCGCATCTCCCGAAGATACGACAGCCATGACAAGAACACTTTCCAAAAGGGCCCGGTCGCTTTGAGTTTCAAGCGCGTACACGCAACAGGAAGTCCCAAGTTCTTCACCCGGGCGGAGAATATGTCTTCCGTATACGTCAGACTTACGGTGCACTTGCGGTAGTCGATGCCTCGCAGCCAATCGAGGACGCGCTTTTCGGCTCCTCCAAACCACGGGGCTTGGTGGAGGACGAGAATATGAGGCCTTCCCGGCTGCTGAACTGCCGGGATCCAGGAGCAAGCATCGTCAATCCCTTGCCTGGTTTGAACCTCGACGATCTGGCCGAGTGGGCTGCTCGCTGATTTCACAGAGTCGATCACTTGAATTCCCGTCCGCCGATCCGTTTGGAAGCGGAACTGCTTCCGGCGTAGCCGTGGCCTACTTCCACAATGTGACGGACGCCTGCAGCCAGCGATCAGGAAGCTCTTTGAACGCAAAATGAGGAGAGGCGATACGAAGTCGGTCAAGAAATGGCCGCAACCATTGAGGGATGCGGGGGCGCGGCTCATAGGAAAACAGCAGCTCTCCCCGATCCCGGTACGGAGCGACCTCGGTGAGCGACGCCTCATCGTCCGGCATCACGATTACTAAATCCCCGGGATCAGAAGCTGTACCGGAGTGACACAAAAACTCGGCGTGCAATATACAGGGGCCATCCTCCGGAACGGCACTGCCGACCAGGACGAGATTGTTCGGCGCAAGGGTTTCAGGGCTGACTTCCTCAACAGGGATGCCCCGGTAGTTGAGGTAAGCGGCGAATTGCATGATCACGCTGGGCTTCGCAAACGGAAAGAACAGCCTCTGAGCGGTTCCACCGCTGCTTTGATATCGGGCTTGCACAACACGAGCCATTTCAGACCTGGCCCGGACCAAGTTCTTGCGCTCGTATAATCGAAAAGCCGAGAGCGAAACGCACTGAAACGCGATGGCCGCCAGCAAGGCCAAGGAAGCGACTCTGGCCGATGCGTGCATTTGTGGCCACGACAGAATGGCGCAGCGGCCAAGATAAAGGACCGCAATGACGTCTGCAGGGGCCAGATAGTAAGCGCTATAAATTCGAAGGCCAAGATACGCCGCGAAATAGGCCACGCCACCCAAGGCCAGGGGATCCCAGAACAACGACGGCGCCACCCTGCGACGCAAGATCAAATAACCCCTGCCGACAACGACGAAAACGAAAAGCCACGCCAGCAGATCCAGTTTGATGTAGGCCAGCAAGAGTCCAGCCATTGACAGCCGGTGTTCCGCAGCATATTGCACGTTCGGGTGGGGAAGCATGACTGCCGCGTAGTAGAGCAAGAAGAGCACACCTAAAGAGGCAAGACACATGTCCAGGCGACTTTCCCTGTCCTGCAGGCGATTCCAGTTCCAGCCTGGTTTGCCGTCGTTCCTGCAGCGCAGAAAAAGCCTGCCCAGCACGAAGCCCCACAGCAGAAGGAATGCGACCTCCTTGTAATAAATCATGACCTGAGCGCACAGTGCCGCGGCCACCGCCCACGCGGTCGACTGAATTTGGTCGAAACGTTTAACGGAGAACAGCATGCCGGCGAGCCAGAAAACAACGTTCCGCTCGTCATAAATCAAACCACTAAAGTTGGTGAGCATGCCGGGCGTGAGCAAAACAAGAGCGGTGAGGCCAGCGCGGGCTGTAAGGCTCAACTCATCGCCAAGGGCAACTAGAATACAGGAGAAGACCAAGAGCTCACCAATGGGGAACGCATGATAGCCGGCTGCGGAAGAGGTGAAGTGACGTATCAGGTTGAATTCCTGATGGCCAAAGGGAAAAAAGCGGCCGCTCCCACGCCCAATGGAGGGGTCCAAGTCGCGGCCCCTGAGAGTCACCAGGGTGAACATCTGGTTGTCGTAGTAGGTGAAGTCCTCCCACTTAAGAATGAGAACGATGTAAGAGGCCAAAAACAGGCCCAGCAGCGCGAGCGCAACCAGGGCCCCGCGGGACCACGAATGTGGCCGCGCCCGAGTGAGATCGATAGGCGCCTTGCTTGCGTCCCGGACAGTGGAAGTCGCGGCCTGGCGCACGATCCACGCCACGCAGATGGCCACCAAGACGGTCATGGTTACCCAAATTGGCCAAAACCATGAGATTCGTGCCTTCCACACTGCTTCGAGGACTTCAATAAAGACTGCCCTCAACATGATCCTTTAGGCAGCACTGCTCGGCCATTTGGCGTGAGGGGATGGCACATTAGCGCGCTGCTTGATTGGGTTCCGTCCCTGTAGAAACGGCTTCTGCATGCTGGAGGATCCTACTCACGATGTAGTGGGCGATCAGCCGATCAGCCAGCGCGTTGGGGTGATGATCCGCGGAGCCGAGTATGTAAGGTGACCGGTCAGTGGCATATCCGGGCAGGATGTCTTCCACCAGGTCGAGCGGAATGCCCATCTGGCGAAAGCCGTCGCGCAACTTTTCATAAGTGGATCGCTGCTGCGCGACATGCTGATTGGGCCATAAAATGACCCGAAACTGGATACCAGGATACTGGGCGGCGAGGAGCTGTTGCGAACGACGAACGACCGCGAAATAGAGGCGGATGTCGTCGTCGGTAATGCGAGAATCGCCCAGCGAAAGATCACGCCAGAGCGCTGACTTATTCAACTGGCCATAGAGGTGCCCGTCGAGCCCAAGCCCCAGGGCCAAGGGTTTGCGGTTCTCAAAATGCCCTTCTTGATGCACCGTTCCGTCGGCGTCCAGCACGTAGCGCGGAGCATGCCCGCCCCAGGCAGTCCGTCCCGCCAGCCGCCAGACATGAATGGGAAGTGCGATATAGAACGCATACCGGGGAGGTGTGTCCACCACACGCTGCACGATGCCGTGCTCAATTTGTGCCAGCATTTGAGAAGGGCTATAAGCCTCAAAGCCGAAGTTGAAGGTACGGTAGCGCCCTCCCGACTGCACACCGACCTGGTAAGGCAACGTCTCGTCATCCTTGACGCCTTCACCGAAAGTGAAGGAGCAGCCGAAGAACAGGGCCGTGCCAGCCAGATCGTCCTTGCGGTACGGGGGAGCGACCCGAAGGCCGTTGGAGTCTATCGTGTAGTCAACGTCGAAGAGCACTCCTGTGGGACCATGAAACAGTCCGGCGGGCCCAGTTTTGAAGGCATGAGCGTGAATCCCCTTGGCGGGCGCCCATCCCAACACGCCGTCGTGAACTTCAAAACCATCCGAAAAAATCGCGGCTGTAGACTCGTTTGTGAAAACGTATGCCTCGGCCACGGCCAGCAGGCATGCCACAATTCCCAGGTTGAGCAGGATGGCGCGGGGCCAAGATCCGCGGACGCAGAAGATAGCCGCCCAGAGGGCCGCGGCCCAGGTGAGCCACAGCCAGAAGAACGGCGCCGGTGCGGCTTTCAGGATGAGGAGGGAGACCGCAACGCCACTGAAGAAAATGCAGGCTAGAAGCCGAAATTGTCGCGCGCGTAGCGGGTGGACGCGCGTGACCGCCGGGACTGCCGAATGACTTTTCACGGCAACTGACATGCCTCGTCGATCCTCAATTCAGAAAAGCGCGTACATAAACGACGCCAAAGCAGGGGTGCTCGCGAACACCAGCAAAACTCCCTCCCGTGCCAGAAGAATCATAATGAGCAGCGGCCAGCATTTCTTGCTATTCGAAAGAAAAGCCCAACGATCGCCGATTACCGAAATCTTGCTTATGGTCGAGATACGGGTTCTCTTGGCAGGAACTCCATTCTTTTCTTGACCAGTAACATGCAACCGCTAATTTTACATCCGCTGTGTGCGACAAACGGCGGTGCCTATTCTTGGAGAATTAAAACGACCAGAGAATTGCCGAAGGATTTATGCGATAAACCCTTGCCGAACCTTGACCGGAATGCCCGTCTCGTTCGTGATTTGTGTGACCGGCTACTTTGTTTCCGCTTCTCCGGGTGAATGGTCCCATCGATAGATCACCAGTCGTCTTTCCCCCGGGAAGTCTTTCTGGTAGATAATAACAGCAGCCGGGTCTGGTATTCCGTGCGTCAGCCAGGCGTCATAGTAGGGAGTATAGTGCGCATTTGCGGAATCCAAGAAAGTATAATCGGGGTTTTTCCTATGCAGATACCGCAGCGCCGTCTCGGAGTCCGTGTACGGGAAGATCCATTCATAACTAGCCGAATAGTAACAGAACGTTGGACTGCCAAATGTGTTCTTGAGTCCGGGCGCTTGTGCCCGCAACCACCCACCCGCTTCCTTCACTGCATTATTCGGCGCCCAGCCGCTACTGAATTCATACATGCCGGGAATGGCCTTATACGATAGTAGAAACATGCAGCAGACGAGGACGACAGCGGCGGTTGTTGCTATTGCGGCCCCCAACCGTTGGCGGATTCTCAGTTCAGTAGCCGTCTGCCGCACCCAATCTGTGAGGTATACAATCCCAACCGACGCCCACATTAAGATGAAGGGGAGAAGAGGAAACCCATATCGCGGATCCTGAATGTGAGTTGCCAGCAACAATATGAGGATGTAAGCAAAAAGCCCCCCGAAATAAATTTCCCGGAAGAATCTCGCTGCATCCCAAGGCCGGGCCGCCAAACCGAGGAAAGCCAGCAGGAACGGCAGAATCGATCCAAAATATGCGGCTGTTGGAAGGTCCCGCACCAACCAGCTCTTATTCCGGCGCGCGTTCCGAACAAAGTAGTTCGCTAGATCTCGAATACTTGTTGGATACGGCGAATACACGGTGTACGCGCTCGTGTTCAGAGCCGGACCAATCTCGCGAAGATCTGGAGTCAGTTCTCGCCCGGCGACGTCTATACTTTTCCCCTCGAGAACCCGCTGGCCTATCGTATAGTTCAGTAGATTTTTGCCTTCGAACCGCACTTTCCCCGTAGAATGATAAAAAAGAGCCGCGTATGGAGCAACTAGGGCCGCAAAAACAGCCAGGAAACGCGCGCTCTCGAGGGCCCATCGCCGCAGCGTTTCCTTTCCCCACAGCGCGCGCAGGCAGAAGAGTGCGACTGTCAATAGAGGCAAGATCAAACATTCCGTGCGATTGAGATAAGACAGACCCCAGAGTACACCGCCGAATAACCAACACCAGCGACCGTCGTGCTCCATCAGCCGGATACTCCAATAGATTGCCCCAAACTGCAGTCCCATGGCGAAGATTTCGGCATAGCCGGTCGTCGATAGAGCAACTAACAAGGGGTGAAGCGCGGTGAGCAGAGCTGCGATCCAAGCGATTCTGCGTCCATAAACGCGGTCGGCGATCAGAAATACCCACAAAACCAGCAGCGTTCCAGAAGCCAAGGAAATGATGTGCGTCGCAGTATCCAGCTTGCGGACCAACATGTACACGGCTGCAATGAATATCGGTTGCAGCCAACAATGCTCGAGGTCAGGCCGGGCATACAAATAGCTTTCAAAACCACGTCCGCGCAACAGGTTTTCAGCCTGGTGCGCATACCCGGCCCCTTCTCCTTCCAGCACCACGACGTGCGATCGGAGGTAATACACGCGCACGCTGAGTGCGACCAGAAGAAGAAACACCAATGCCAATGGTATGGGTGACTTGAACTTGCCGCTCGCACTACCCGTCATCACCATATTCTGATCGGTCAATGGAAAACCCTATGCCGATGATCTACTCATAATCTGAAATGTCCGCCGGGATTTCCATTTCGCCCTTCTGGCGGTCCGAATGCTTCGGATAAGGGACCATCAAACAGCCCATAAAGGGCAAATCACGCGGGAATTGTGTGCCTGCCGAAAAGGCATTGCTTGCATGTTTCCCGCGGCGCTGTGCGGCATGACAGCCCTGATGAAACGATCATTCGCATCCGCAGGGCCCCGGTCTAGCTTTCCGCGGCGGAGTGATTTCCAGCCGCCTCCCCGCAGGCTGCGGTCGACCTGCTGCTTGGCCACCGCTTGCGCTCTCAATCTCCATCGTCCGGTCGGGGAACGAGGTGCCTGTCCCACCTGTTCCAAAGGGCCTCCCACGCCTTTTCGATGAGGGCACGAGGGATCCATCTCCACAGATGCCGCCGCTTGAAGGAGTAATTTATCGACGCCAACTCTTTTCGGTGGAACTCCCAAAACTCGCGATTCCTGCCCCGCAATGCACACCTGCTGAGGTAAAGGAAGTAGCGGTGTTCCGCGACTTTCAGGCATCGGTTGTATTCCTCATCGGACAAATAATCCCGGCCATGCGCGATCACAGCCGAGATTCGATAAAAATGCAAAAAGCCAAGCGCGCGGGCCCGCGAAACCATCGACTCATCATCCAAGCGCGAATAGGTGAGAACCTGATGAACAAAGCCGAAGTTCCAAGTTCGCAAGAGGTCGAAACACACGTGTGCGTCTTCGAAGGGGGCATATCGCTCCTCATAAAATGGCTTGCGCGAGCGAATGAGCTCTGAGCGGAGGAGCAAAGAGGTTGGCGTTCCAAAGAGGTACAGGTTCTTGAGGAAATAGAGACGGCAGGCCTCCCGTCCGGGCACCTCCGGGTTCGGATACGGCAGGCCATCCAGTTGGACGCCGTCGCCATCCAACTGAAAAGCACTGACGATACCTACAGAAGGATGTGCCTCCGCCAATTCCACCATGCTACGGAGGCAATCCGGAAACAGCCAGTCATCGGCCTGGACCATTTTGCAGTACTTGCTCTCCGGCGCGATGCATGTGAGCGCGAAATTGTAGTTCTGCACCTGAGAGAGGAACGACTTGGTACGGATCAGCCGAATTTTTTCCGGAAAGCGGGAGGCATACTGCGCAGCGATTTCGCTGGAGCCATCCGTACTGCAGTTATCCACCAGGATGTATTCCCAGTTTTGATAGGTCTGGCACAATACGCTTTCGATGCACTCGGGGAGAAACTTCCCGGTGTTGTAAAAGGGCGTGACGAAGCTGACGAAGGGTGTCAATCCGGCCTCGAACTTCCCTCATTCCTTCGCTCGTTTCCGGAAACTTTGCGATTCCAGAAGCAGATCACGGAAAGTCGCCATGCTTGAAGGCTGCGACGATCCCATCCGCCGTTCTGGCGGCCAACGCGGAAATCGTCAATGCCGGGTTCACGGCACCCACGGTGACAAAGACACTGCCGTCTCCGATAAAGAGATTTGGAACGTCGTGGGCGCGGCACCAAGAGTCCACGACGGACGTCCTGGGATCTGTGCCCATCCGGCAGGTGCCGAGATAGTGCGAAGAGCCTCCAGGAAGGATATCTCCCACGTGTACCTCTTTCGCGCCCGCGGCCTCGAGTATCTCCTGGAGTGTGGACGACATTGCGCCGGCCATGCCCAGATCGTTCTTACCATGATTGTTGATCAGAAGCGGCACCGGCAGGCCGTAAGTGTCCTTTACGAATGGATCCAACTTGACTTCGTTCCGTTCGTCGGGCAGCTGCTCTCCATCGGTGGCCAGGCCGACCACGTGGCCGAACAACTCCTTGACGCGCGCCTTATGTTCCCCTCCCCAACCCGGGACACTCCGCGCCGTAGTCAACGGCCACTGATTGTCATTCTCCACAGAGATGGTCCATCCGCGCGCAAAACCGTTACGGGGATTGGTTGCGTAAAAATCCTGAATAATGCCGCCCGTGGGAACGCCGCGCCATGGGTCCAAACGCTCAGAGAAGACCCCGTGCGCAAACACGGACAAGTGTTCGGTGAAATACTTTCCTACCAAACCGCTGGAATTAGCGAGGCCCTTGGGAAACTTGCTTGAGGCGCTCAAAAAAAGAAGACGCGGCGTTTCGACAGCATTCCCGGCCACGACAATCACGCGCGCAAAGACTTCTCTTTCGCGGCCGTCGGGGCCGAAGTAGATGACGCTGCGCGCTCTGCCATCAGACCCCGTGGTTATTTTCCGGGCCATCGACTCGGTACGAATCTGTACTTTCCCGGTCTTTTCCGCCTTGGGTATATAGGTCACATCGATGCTGGACTTTGCGGAGATCTTGCAGCCCATGCGGCACGTTCCGGCATTGATGCACGCCGGCCGGCCGTTCCAATCTTTGGTGGGGATGGCCAGAGGTTCGCGCACCAGGTGCAATCCGAGCTTGTCTGCACCTCGCTTTATGGCGCGGCTGGCCAGGTTAAACGGGTGGGCCGGGGTAGGAAATGGCCGCGAGCGAGGAGGAGCGAACGGGTTCGCGGCATCGCCGTCTGGTCCGGAGACTCCCAATTCATATTCGACCTTCGTATAGTAGGGCTCGAGGTCTGCGTAACGAACCGGCCAGTCATCCGCAACCCCATCTTCGCTCCGCACCCGAAAATCGGATTCGTGAAGCCGGGGAGACATGGCGTGATAGTGGAGGGTGGCCCCGCCGACTCCCTTCACGCGACAGTAAAAAAAGGGACGGTTGCCCCCCGAGGTGTACTCATCTCGACGGGGATCCTTCGGTGCAAATACGTCGCCCGCGCGAACTTCGAAATCTTTGGCGTGAGTGGGATAGTCGTTGTACGGATCGTAGCGCTTTCCGGCCTCGAGTACGATGAGTTCCAAACCGGCTTCGGCCAGCTCCTTCGCGATCACGCCCCCGCCGGCGCCGGTGCCGATGACAATCACATCCGCACTGTCTTTTGAGGCCGGCATTTCAGTCGACGAATCCGCTTCCATTCACAGCGGGGGCGGTCTTCTGCAAATCATTCATCGCGCAATTCTGCTAACGATGCTTCTGGGCCAGAGCGATGATCGTTTGCCCGCATCCCAAACGCTCCTTCAGAGTCCGAATTCGCTCCTGGGGAAAAACCAAGCCGAGCGCGGCGTTTAGTTTGGATGAATTGAGGACACGCAAGAAGCCCCGGTTGCCCGAGGGCTCGATGGTGAATAGCTGCAGACACCTGAAGCAAGGAGAAAGGAGAGCACGCAATTCCCTTCTGGTCACCCAGCGGCGAAGTTGCCCTTCCACGGGTGGCTTGATGCGGCTATTGCGTAGACAAACGCTGCGGTTTTGCGTGACGAGGATCAAATAACCCGCGCTGCTCAGCAGCTCTGCCGCAACCTTGATGAATCGCCGCTGATCCGCGACGTGCGAAAAGGTTTCCAGCGTCACGACAACATCACAACATCCTTGCGGGAAATCCAACTGCAGAATATCGCCCGCTACAAAATCAGCTCCGGGAGCTCTACGCCGAGCCGCCTCAATGGCCAAGTCCGATATGTCAACTCCAGTGACCGGCCCGATCTTTTGGAGGTGTTCCGCCAACCAACCGTTGGCGCAGCCGATCTCTAAAATCCGCGGCCGCTGCAAGCCAAGGGAGCGGAGCAGGCCCAGGACTACGCTCCCGCGCCGCAATGCCTCGCTTCCAATGGTGGCGTCTTGCAAATGCTGGGCGTCCCAGCCGTTCCAGAATCTTCGTTGAGACTCGGAATCCCATTGGCGGGTTGAATCCAGCCTGGAAGTATGTATGCCCATAAACTCTGAGGTAATCGATCGCTCTCACTCAATCGCTAGTTCATTTGGAAGGAAGGAGGGGGAACAGCGATTTGTTCTTGTAGGCCGCCCAGCGATGGGCTGGAAAGCTTCACTCCGAACAATTCATCGTATTGCGCGCCGAGTTGCTGTCGAAAGATCTGTGCGGCGGCACGAAGACGAGCCGCTTCTCCGTAGCGGGCGAGTTCGAGAGCGCCAAAGCGCTCGATGACGGCCGGGGCCTGCAACCGGTCAACATGCAGGCAGTATTCTTTCTGGCCCATTTCGCTCATGTGACTATCAACCTTCGGGTCGGTCGAGAGCGCCAGCGCAGGGGTCGCGCTGAGGTGGGATAAGATCACGCCATGGAGCCTAGTGGCGATAATTAAATCGGCTCGGCAAAGTCCATGCAAGAGGCCGTCGGTGGTCTGTTCCGGGGGACCGGGAAGAATCTGGATTGCACCGGCGTCGATCGAGCTGTCGGAGACCATGGCTTGAAGGTCGTTGACGGTGTCGACGTCGAGACCGTCTGTCGAGAAAAGGATAACCTCGTGGCGCTCCCTTAAGAGCCATTTCACCACTTCTGTGAGCAGCTTGAGGTAAGCGGCATAACGCCGCTCGTCCTTTATGGGCCATCCGCGAGGGTCACAGTATGCGATGGGGCTGACCCCAATCACCAGCCGACGGCGCGCAGAGGCGCAGTTGATTGCGGGCGGGGGGATTGGGGAGGGATAGCTGAAAGCCAGGTCAGGGTAGACGGGATCGTTGCGCGCATCGATGAGGCTTTGGACCGCAGCTTTCGAATGCTGGTCCCTGTAGGAACGGAATTGAGCGAGGCTCAAAGCCCTGCGGGCAAAGAAGCGACTCAGAGGCCGTTCCAAGGAGCATTTCCCGATACTCACAAACAACATCGGGACTCCGCAGGCTCGACCGAGCACACTCCACTTGAAAAGGCTCCAGGGATGTCCCCAAGGCCCGCCCCAAAATTCGTCCAGCGCGCCCCCGCCGGGGATGACCAGGCGATCCAAGGTTCGAACCAGGCGCGCCGCTGCGGCAATGTGAGCCAGCTCCTGACCGAAGGTGCGAATCGCTCTCAAAAATCCTCGCAGCAGAGGTACCCTTTTGACCCACTGTTTGATTTTCCCCTGGGTGACGCCTGGCCCGCCGCCATTCTCCGAACTGCCTGAACGGAAGAGGGTATAGTTCGGACGGGAAAGTGCCGCGATCGGAAATGCCTGGATTCCATGGCGGTGCCGGGTATCGTCGGGGCTCAGAGTAATGCCAACAAACTCGACATCCGGCACACGCTCCCGGACGTTGGCAATCATCGCCGTGATGATGGCCGCATTTCCCAGATTGCCGGAGCAAGGGCTGATGAGGCCGATTCGACGAATCGGGCGCGGCGTAGATGGGCGATTCACATTCAGCTCGTAAGTATTGTAGGTAACCTGAGATAGATCGGCGCTCTGGGCGTGCACCTCAGTGCCGAGCGGCCAGCTTCGGATATCCCTCATCCATCGGGGGTCCGTCGTAGTCCAGCCAAGTCCAACTCACCGGGTTGGTGTAAAACACCTGGAAGCAGTCATCTCTGATCTGCGGATACAATTGTGAAGCGAAATACCATCCATCTCTCGTGTGGGCTATGGCTCTCAACCTGCGCCAGGCCTTCCTGATTGGAGAACCCTTCTCCGTGCAGCCTTCATAGATCCGTTGGGCAGAGCGCAAGAGCATGATCTGGTCTTCTTTCGACATTTCGGCAAACCTGCACCTGTGCTCCTTGAGCGCCCAAGCGTCGAAGGAGAGCAGGCCGCGTGAATACAAATTCTGCCTGTCCGGGGATGTCGCAACCAGATTATCGAGGGCGACGATGGCGGGCGGGCCAAAAACACAGACCTCTTCAATCCCGGGGGTATCTTCGTCCGATGGGACGATGATGGTGGCCAACGCTTCCGCGACCGCTGCCTCATCCGGCGTAAACCATCGAAGAGTGCTGCGTCCGCGTTCGCTGTCCCGGCGCGCGAGTTCTTTGCTCGTGCCGCGCGATGCTCCGGACAAACAGAGATTTAGAAAAACGTTGAAACAACGAATCGACATCCTTCGCAGATAAATCGTTGCTGTCAGAAAGTTCTAATCTCCTGGCAAGAGATCAAGCCATTGAGGCATCCAGCGCGCAATTCTTCATGCATTCGGTAATCGGTGTGCTCGCTGGAGTTTAGACTTGCCTGCTTTAGGCCCCATCTTTGGCAAATACGAGATATTCACTTTGCCCGGGCATCATCGGCGCAAAAAAGCTGGCCCGAAGGGTGGAGTGTTTCCGGGCGAAGAAGCTGATCACGAAGTTCTTTGGCATCATGGATGGGTAACTGATCCCGCTGGCGATCCATTTCTCGAGCGTGGCATCCGCCATGCAGTCTTCCGAAACAATATCAAAGACAATCAGGCCGCCCGGCCGGGCGACGCGAATCATCTCGCCAAAATACTGGCACATGACCACGAAGGGCAGATAGACAAACACCTTGTGGGCATGAACAAGGTCAACGGAATCACTCGCTGTGTCGCGCAGACACCGCCCATCCGCTTGATGGGCCGTGACAGGATAGGTCCGCGCCAGCCAATCGGACCACTCCGGGTCGGTTTCGTAGATCTCGTAGGAGGAAGGGGCGCAGGAGCGCAGCACCTTCTCCAGATATCGCCCGGAGCCGGGACCGATTTCGCAAATGCTGCGCACGTTGAGGCCAAAAACGCCCAACCCTGCCAGTTGATCGATGGTCGCCTGCGTGGCCCCCGGCACATGGAACTTCAGATCGATGTAATCCCCGACCGACAAGCCGGCCTTTTTCGCTCCCTCCAGAGTCCGCTTCAGCGGCTGAAAGGGCATGGCATGGGCGTTTTCCCCCGGCCGTACCAGCCGAAAGCCGGCAGGTTCCAGCACGGCGTTGACTGCTTTGCGAGCGGTCTTCAGGACTTTACCCACATTTCGCCTTCCGTCTTGCCGCGCTACCGGAATCCCTCATGCCTGAGTTCCTGCCGCTCCGCCGAGGATTTCCATGCCACCGCAGGACAAGCCATGCTCCTCAAACGGCCCTCTACCGCGGCCAGATGCCCGATTATTCCGAGCGGCATGCCTCGCCACTCGCAACTCTTCTTGTCGCGCCAGCGAGGTTGGCTTCCGATACCGCACGAATCTCTTGCCGCACCACCCTTGGGAAGCAATGCACGAAACCGCGCACATCATCCGGAGAGCTGACGTAAATCGTGGCGGCGGGCTCCCACCTGTCGTACTCCCTCTGGATGTCGTACCTGTTGACTAAAACCGAGGGGTGAAAGATACCCGTGGCCATGTTTAGTTGCAGCTCAAACGTGCAGAGAAAAGCCTCCCCCTCCTCCAAGGTAAAGTTACCGTGCCCCAGACGTTCTGTGGAAGTATTGAAGACCAGTGTGCAGTACTCGTCGCGAATGTAGAGGGAGACCGACAACTTCGTGCACCGCGAACGGGCGATCAGTTCCACGTCGATCCATGCTTTCTGGCCCGATTGAAACTGGCTGCGTTCCCCGGATTCATTCCGAACGGTGACTTTCGAGATCGAGACGGGGCTCGAATTGGTGTCGGCCGAGTGTTCTCCGCCCGACCGGTTGAGATAGGCGGCAATAACTTCCTGCGCCGGTCCGATCCTGACCGTGCGTCCCTTGTCGAGCAGAAGGGCCCGTTGGCAGAACTCGGCGACGCTCCTCAGATTGTG
>Ga0187819_10000118_pt1 | contig 35378 bp, 26 predicted proteins | sample NC_wetland_sal_i_15_FD_132411 | JGI IMG/M metagenome (GOLD analysis project Ga0187819, IMG submission 132411) | Wetland sediment microbial communities from Neuse River Estuary, North Carolina, USA - SO4_4 | ecosystem: Environmental > Aquatic > Freshwater > Wetlands > Sediment | place: USA... | reverse complement strand
TGGCGCGCCCGGAGAGACTTGAACTCCCGACCCTCTGGTTCGAAGCCAGATGCTCTATCCAACTGAGCTACGGGCGCGTTGTCGTAACTGCCTTACTGTACTGCGTTTGTGCTCTGGCCCGCAACCGGCAACTGAGGTGCTTCGGTTTGGCTGTGCCCAATTTTGTGCCCACCCAGGCGGGAAATCGCGGCTAAAACCGCATCTTCGCTCGGATGCACATAACGGGCGCTGACACCTATAGAACTGTGCCCGGCGATTCGGTGGCCTTGTCTGCGGGCACAAACAGTCTTCTACCTTGGCTTCTCTTCGGATGCTGGTCTGCTTGTTCCTGACCCGAATGGTGTCGCGAGATGAATGTCGGCGTTACGTTCCAGCGTATTGTCGGAAGTGGTGTTCAGGCCATGAAGATATGCGGCGACCCCAGCATAGAGACCCTCCGCGAGCTGCTCGCGATGCTCGCCATTCTGGAGTAAACGCTCATCGTTTGCGTTGCTGATGAAAGAGATCTCCGACAGAACGGAAGGCATCTCGGCCCCGATCAAAACAATGAAGGGAGCCTTCTTCACGCCGCGGTTCATCTCCTCGGGACTGACGAGCAGAAGTTCGTACGACAAGGCCGCTTGGATATCGGTGGCAAGTTCTTTCGACTCCTCGATCTTTTCATTCCTGGCGATCCTATTGATCAGCACCCGAAGATCGCGGACTGATGATTGCGACGACGCATTTTCACGTGTCGCGACTCCCATCGATTCGGGAGAGGTCGCAAAGTTCAAATAGTAAGTCTCGACGCCTCGTACCACGGGCTTCGGACTGGAGTTCGCATGAATCGAAATGAAAAGATCTGCGTTCGAGCGGTTCGCAATTGCCGTACGAGTCTCAAGCGAAGTGTACGTGTCATTTTTGCGCGTGAAGATTACTTCCGCGCCGGGGAGGTTCTGCTCAATCAGACGCCCGAGCCGCAGCGCTACATCCAGGCAGAGATCTTTCTCGAGCAGACCGTGCGGCCCGACCGCACCCGTGTCCTGCCGCCCACCGTGGCCGGGATCAATCACGATGCGGCTGGCTTTGAGCCCCAATTCGCGCGTTAAAGAGCGCTTATTCGGCGTTGCTTCCGCAGGCAGTTGGGTTGTGACGTTCGTATCCTGGCTACCGGTATTTGTGCTCGGCGAGGCGGGCCCCATTGCCGCCGTACTTGCGGAAGTAGTTGGCTTGCCGTAGAGGTCAATCACCAGGCGGTAGGGCTTCCACTCCATATGCGCCAAATACTCTCTGACTGCAGCCAGTTGCAGAACGAGCCGGACTCCCTCTCCATTCTGTACAGCCCGAAGTGACGTGAGCAATCTGTTGTCGACATGGAGCGTTCTCTCGTCGAGCGGCAGACTCAGCGTCGCTTTGTAAAGGTCGAAGTAGATGCGATCAGGCGAAGAAATGCGGCCTGAGTCGTAGGTGACCGCGCCATCGAGGGTTACGACTACGCGGGTATGATTCTCCTCGTTGAATGTCTGAACGTCGGTCACCGCCGGATTCTCCGGATTGCTCGCCGGAGGTTCGATCGCAGTCTTCGCGCCGAGGGGGTCACGACCGCGATCTATGTCGCCAGCGTTCACGATGGCGCGGAAGGGCTGCGGCGCAGCGCCTCGTTTTTCTTGTATCCCAGAGTGCCTGAAGAACTTCTCCAATTTGGCTTCGACCGCAGGACCTCTGGGAAGAAGCAAGGTTCCCAGGCCGCCTAACACCAACACGCTGGCGACTACGAACGCCGAAACAAAGCCACGGCGCAACCTGAATTCCGCGAGAGGCTTGTAGGTCAGCTGCGGTTTGGGCTGGGCGAAAACTCTGGCGCGCGATGTGACGGCAGACGTTGTTTGGCTGACAGTTTGGACATCCCACTTCGCTGCGACCCTTTCTACGATGTTAGCGGTGATTTTTTGGCGGCCTTGCCTGTGGCCTTCCGATAAAGCCCTAAAGCAAATCTTGTTGATGTTCCTCGGGGCGCCATGGCTTTTTTGCGCAATGAGCTCTACGGCGTCCGGGAGAAATATCGGCTCCCCCGAGTGGCCTGCCACCTTGAGTCGATGCTCGATGTAACAGGCCGTTTCTATAGGAGACAGGGGCTCTAGGCGAGCCACCTCGGTAAGGCGCTGAAGCAGTTGCGCCAGCCCAGGCTGCGCCAGTTTTGCTGCCAATTGAGGTTGCCCGGCCAGGACAATCTGCAGCAGTTTTGTGTGCGAGGTTTCGTAGTTGGAAAGCAGCCGTATGGTTTCCAGCACAGAGTCTTCGAGGTTCTGCGCCTCATCGACGACCAAGACAAAACGCTTGCCTGCGAGCATTTCTGCGAACAGAATCTCGTTCAATTTATTGTGCATCGCGACAAGCCCCATTCCCTGCGCGTCGACCCGCAATTCACTGAGGAGATAGTGAAAGAACTCACGGGCGTCACACTGGGTTTGGAACAAGAATGCAGTCCGTGCCGAATCGCGCAGTCCGTCGAGGAGTTGATACAAAAGCGTGGTTTTGCCCATCCCGGGCTCGGCAATCAACGCGAAGAACCCTCGACCCTCCTTGATCCCACTGGAAAGCGAGGTGAGAGCCTGTTCGTGAGTCCGGCTGAGATAGAGGAACGCCGGGTCTGGAGTAACGCCAAAGGGCTGTTGACGCAGATGGTAAAAATCGAGAAACATCGGCACGGCCTCCATTTCGAACAGCGCGGCGATGACGGCGGGGGCAGCCGAATTATATGCGAAGTGGACGCGCTGCTTATAACGTTACGTTGCTCGATCCATTTTGACCTACGACTGGCACACTGAGTTGGCTTCTGTGCGCCAGGCGCCGGAATTGATTGTCCCGTATGTGGAGTTGTACCAGTTCCAGGTGCGACTTAGTCCCTCCTCGAAATCGACGCCCGGCTCGTAACCAAGAGTTTTGCGCGCCAGCGAAATGTCGGACTGGGAATGTCGGATGTCGCCGACCCGCGGAGGCTCGTATGTCGGCTGGATCTTCTTGCCGGTGATTTTTTCGAGCAGCTTTAGGACCTGATTCAATGTGGTGCGGACGCCTGTGCCGCCGTTGAAAACCATTCCCGAAGCGCCGCTGGCCTCGCAAGCGCGAAGCGTTTCGTCCGCCACATTGTCAACGTAAGTGAAATCGCGCGATTGCTCTCCGTCTCCATAGACTATTGGCGATTCTCCTTCCAGGAGCGCCAGCATGAACCGTGAGAGGGCACCGGAATACTGAGACGAGGGATTCTGGCGCGGTCCGAAAACGTTGAAATAACGAATCGAAACGGTTTCGAGACCGTACACACGGCCGAAAACCTGCGCGTATAGTTCGCCGACGTATTTCGTGACGCCGTAGGGCGAAATGGGTTGGGCTAACATCGTTTCGGTTTTCGGCAGCGTGGTCGATTCACCGTATGCAGAAGAAGATGCGGCGTAAACAATGCGGCGCACTCTCGCGTCGCGTGCCGCAACGAGCACATTCAGCGTCCCATCAATATTGACGCGGTTCGTTTCGATAGGTTCCTTCACAGATCGAGGTACCGACGTTCTTGCCGCAAGATGAAGCACGTAGTCGGCTCCGCGGCAAACAGATCGCGCAGTGTCGAGGTCCGTAATGTCCCCGACGACGAACTGGATCTTATCGCGAATCGCGCCGAGGTTCGCTTCGCTACCCGTCGACAGATCATCCAAAACGGTCACGTCCTGGCCGCGGCGGACAAGCTCGTCGACGATGTTTGAGCCAATGAAACCTGCGCCTCCTGTGACGAGATAGCGCATACTCAATGACACCCTTTCGAGCTAGCGGGGTCCTGGCCTTCGGCGGTCTTGCGCAGGACCCGTGCAAGCTGAGTCAGAATTAGACAGCTTGAGCGACACCTGGTCAGTGGCGTTGTTTTGGTCTGAGCCTGCGCCCCACATCGAGGATCGCCTCACGCAGATCGTGACGGCGCAACCAGGTTCGATCGAGTCGATACCGGAAGATGGGAACAATCTGCCCACCAAATTTCAGGTGAAATGGGCTCGAGCCTCCCATGCTGTAGCGAAGGAATCCTTCGTCGCAGGCCCATTCGATCGCTTTCCACTGCAGGAGATCGTTGGGCCTGAACTTCAGGTACTCGGGAAGAGAGTTATTTCTAGAGTACTCGACGAGGCCGCCTGTGAAGAATCGGATGACCGTGCCCGCTACGACTTTTCCTTCCACGCGAGCTAATAGGGTTTTTCGGTTGGCCCGCGTAGAGCGGGAAATCGCGAGTTCCATCTCGTAAGGGATCGGAGACCGGTTCTTTCTCTTGCACCAATCTTTATAAATCTCATAGAGAATGGCGACTTCTTCCTCATTTTTTGGCTCAGAAACTTCCACGTTTCGCTGAATACTCAACCGAATATTGCGCCGCCGGTTGGTGTCAAATTGTTTGAGAACTCTCTCCTTCCCTTGTGTCAGGTCCAGGACGACGACGCCTTCCATGGGGCGAAAGCGGAAGCCATAGCGCAGGAAAGGGTCCAGCAACGTCCAAGAATACACCGTGAGCAGTCTTGCCGAAGTGGCCTCGGCGAGCAGGCCTTGGACCAACGCCTCCACCGGAGGTGCGAGGTCAATGGTTTTGTCTAAACAGATCTGGGGACGTGTGTCGGTGCCGCAGCTTACCTGATCACCTTCGTGTATCCCGGTGAGGACTCCCGCGACTCTTTCCTTCTGAAGAGCGAGGACTGCAAACGGACGGTTAGCTCTGAGGTGAGGTTCCCGGAAAAATTCCGGGGAGTTGTAATGCGCAGGTATGTCCACCCGCTCGAGGAAATCTCGCCAGGCAGCTTCCACTCCAGGAGAGGGAAAATCGTGCAAGATCAAATGGCTGCCCACGTCTCCCTCGCGGGGAGGCCATTCTTTCTGCGAACCGGATTCGCACACAATTTCACCAGCCGCGGGACACCGTATTTGCGATGCAGGCGCAGCAATCAGGAATCGCTGGCGAGCTAGCATGCGAAAGGAGTTAGCGGCGGGAGGGATTTCGGCGCCCCGAAATATGAGACAGCCACGCCAGTGTCTGCTTAGTTGCAGCTTTCAAACGAAAGGTTTCGAGTATCTTGCCGCCTGAAAGGGAAACGCCTTGGAGCACGTTATGGGCGGCAACCAGAGCAAGGTTGTAAGAATTGCGGGGGAAGTAAAGCATACGGGCACACCGGGTGTGTCCGGTCGCAAAAAATGCCTTGTAGGCAAATTCAGTTTGGCCGAAATCAAATACCGCAAAACGTTTCTGTCGAAACAACTTCTCAAGCGTCAGATAAAGAAGCACATTCCCGGGAGCCCATTTGCTAAATTCTGGATCGTAGCCAGGCCATTTACTAAGAATGTTTCCGTCTCGCATCAGGCAGCAATCGAAAGCAACAGGTCTCGTCTTGTGGAATAGAAGGTAACCCATGAGTAAGCCACGTGAAGCCTGGTCCACCATCGCAAGGCGGAACTCATCCGAGTCGGGCAATCCTAGATGTAGTTCTTCCTGATAGGTTTTTTCCGATACTTCACGCGCAAGCCGATGGAACTCCAGCATTTCTTGTCCAGAGTGATATTCCTGCCAGCAGATCTCACCTCCGGAAAATTCGGCGAATCTGCGAACCCTGCGGGCCAGCGTTTGCCGAGTCCTCGCGGAGAATTTCTTGAGATATTCAGAAAATGATCCGTGGAGTTCGATGTAATACCGGTTTTCTTGCTGAGCCGCATATCGAATGAAGTGTGGCAGGATCGCGATGCGCGGAAGATCCTTTTCAATAGGCTGAGCGGAAACAACCATCACGTCAATCCCAGTGGGAAATTCTTCTTGAGGGGGACCCACCAAGCGATCCTTGGGCAATTTGTTGAAAGGTGTAGCCAGTGACAATGCCCGTAATCTTGTCTCGGCCAGGCGGAGGTTCCCTAGCTCGAACTCCATGACCTCGGTTTTTGGTATCCATTGGTCAGGCCGGTTAAAGGCGAATTCCCCTCGCGGGTCATCATAATGTGCATCGCAAACGTTCTCTCCGCCAACAGCAAGAGCCCTGAATTCGCATCTCATTCCAGCCTCCAACAGGAGATATAAACGGCCCGCCTTTCTGCTGGCGGGAATGTCGTTGATTCTGGTTCGGAATCAAAAGATCGGTGGCGGTGGGTGGGCTGCGCCGGGCCTGATCCGAACGCTCGCAAGTGGAGTCGCCGATGACATGACGACTCTCTAGCTAGCTGCTAGGGGCTGGGTATCGTCGAGGATGTTTCGTTTGAATAATTGCTTTCGATGCCCTTTGAATCGACTGCTGTGACCACATAGAAGAGAGTCTGGCCTGCCTCGACGGAGACGTCTGTGAAGGTGGTTGATGTTAGCAGGGAGGAATTCATTTTCGCGTACGGACCGCCCGATTGTGTGCTGCGATAAACGTTGTAACCCACAACAGCAGATGTGCTGGCATCCCACGTTAAAGTATTCGCATGTGACGATCCGCTGAGTGAAACAATCGCAGGGGAGTTCGTTGCGCTGCTGACTATCGAGACACTTCCGCTGAAGCCGCCGTAGCTCGCAGGGCTAAAGACAACACTCATACTCGTACTCTGTCCAGACGCTAGCGTCAGCGGAGGCGCCAATCCACTCGTGGTAAAGCCGGCCCCCGAAACGCTGATTTGGGAAATGTTCGCGCTGGAATTACCCGGATTGGTCAGCATGACCGTTTGAGTGTTGCTGCTCTCTAACGCTACGTTTCCAAAACTCAAGGTCGTTGGACTCGCGGAGACCTGAGAACCGGTAGCGAGACCGGTTCCACTGAGGGAAATTGCGACAGGCGATGGGGGGGCGTTACTGACGAGCGAAAGGCCTCCGGTGACACTGCCGGATGCCTGAGGAGTGAACGCAACAGTGAACACAGTGCTTTGGCCCGCCGCTAGTGCGAGGGGCGCTGAAATGCCCGTCATGCTGAAGGCCGACCCGGAAATAGTGACCTGGGAAACAGTCAAACTGGCAGTTCCCGTATTGCTGATTGTAATCGGCTGAGTGGTCGTGTTGCCGATAAGCACAGTTCCGAAGTTGATGGTGCTTAGGCTGAGCGAGAGCTGCGGTTGGCCGCTGCCGGAGTTGGATGAGTTGGTACCGGTGCCGCCACAGCTCACAAGGCTCATCGTTCCTAGCAAGACCACTAGAAGCGCAAGACTGAGTCGACGGCAACGAGCTCTTTCTTGAAGAAAACCCGAGCCACGCTCCCCCATAGTGAGATTTGGCAAGTCCTTCATGGTTTCATCACTCCCCACTGAACGTCTCGACCGCGCTCTTCACGGGGATCAAGAAGCTACTGCATCTGTTGTTCCTGCCTAGCAAGGTCAGCCTCCGCATGATCCGCGGAAAGTGTAGGCCTCTGGTAGCGAGTCAGATAAGGAGTGAACGGCGTGACTTCAAAAGGCATCTTCCCGCGGGCCGAAACGAGCGGAACCGGTTTGGCCTTCGACAAATCGACGCTGTCGCTCCAGGGATCGAGCTTGATCCGCGCACCGATCGGGAGGGCAGCGATCGGATCAAGCTTGTCGGACTGAAGCTGCGGTGCGGAATGGGTCAACAGCGTATAGAGGAAAACGCGGTTCCCCAGATGCGGATTGATGAGCGCACTGAGTGACTTTGAGTCAGCATCAAGCTGCTTCAGGAAAAGAGCTGCATTGCCGAGTTTGTCCTTGTATGGGGAGTTTTTCAGCAGGCCAACGGCCTTTGGGGTGGCAACCTGCTCCTGGTCTGGAGGAACTTTGAACGAAAAACGACTCAGTGCTTCGACGGGCGTGACGTTAGTTGTATCATTAAAGCCCCATGGATCTATGGATGGCTTGGTTACGATGATGTTAGCCAGTTCGCGAGCCAACATGACGGCGAGACTGGCTTCGTCAGGAAGAATATCAAGCAAGCCGCGGCTCAGCACGATCGTATGTCCGACCGAAAACGATTCGAGCGTGCTCGTAAGTAAAACGCGGCAATGAACCTCAGGCTCGATATCGAGATTGCTTGTGGCTTCGAGATTCTTGACCACTCGTTCGAGCACCCTATCGACTTCGCCTGGAGGCGCTAGCAAACCAGTTCGCTCAAGCCTTTCCAGAATGTTGCTCTCGGCCTGATGCTGAAATTCCCGCTCGGCCTCGATGGGAGAGCGATCCTGCGCCAGCGCGCCGGCCTGGTCTTCGACGGCACTAGATTCAATCGTCACGGCAGTGAATTCCTCCGGGTGACTTGCGCTCTTCAGCTCATAGCCCCAAAAACGCGTCTGCGATTTGAACCAAACGGATTTGCCGAGATAATCCTTCGAATCCGATTCCTGGCTGAAAATGAATGCCGGCAGCCAAACTCCCGGTCTGAGATTCAGGCGCCAGCTGTCGAAGTGCAGATTGAGGCCCCGGATTTGCACAATAGGTGTGTACACACCATTGAACCGAACGATTGTGTAGTTCTGATCCTCCGCCCAAATGCGGCCCTTGAAGCGTCCTTTGCCCGATTGTGGCAATGGCGTGAGGTCGAAGACCACGCACCTGACATCGCCAAGAAACTCTCTACCGACGTAATCGAACCGGTAGTGCTGGCGGTCGAGCCCGTTCCTGTCAATGTAAATCATTTCGAGGAAGCCATCGGGAACATACGAGGACGTGACGTAACTTCCCAGGTGGGAAAGCGGATTCAACTGGTCGCGCTTGCCTCGCCTGCTCGCGAGCATAGAAGTGTAAATGACACCTTTGGCGAGACTCGCTTGTCCAAGGAAATAATGGTCATGGACCGGCACCTCGCCCAGTTCCTTATCGGGCTTCAGGTCCTGAATGTACGTCTCGATGATCGGGTTGTAGCGGCGAAAAGCTGCCATTTGGTCGTGTTCGCGAGCGATGATCCGATCGATGGCTTGATTGATGCTTGTTACTGCAGACAGGGTCGCTCGATTTTCTGCCCGGGGCTGAGTTTGATCAGCCATTTGAGCTTGTGCCGACACCAGGCTAGCGAGAGTACCCATAAAGATGACTAGGAGAAGTAGGTTCTTGAGGTTCCCCATTGAGGTTCCCCTTTCAGCCAGGATCCCTACCCGTGTGACTCCTGCGGATGCATAGGAGAGTTATTCGAGCGAGTGTTTGGTTTAAGCATGAGCGGCATTTGCCTGTGCTTGCTTTAGTCTTGAAAGTTTCCCCGCTCGCAGTCGGCGCTGAAGTTCGTCAAGAGCCAAAGCCAGCGACGGCCACGGATCGTCCGGCTTGAAGTAAGGGAACGTCGTGTGCAAGTGAAGAACGCTTCTCAGCCAGTGGCTTGCAGATAGCCCGTGCCGACCCTTCAATTGGTCTATCAGATCCCGTACCGGATACCAGAGAAAGAGATTTTCCTTGTAGGACCTGGTTGGTGGCAGGGGCTTGCCCGTGAGCTGGCAGTAAAGGAGGAAGGCGGTATCCACTCCGCTACGTCGGAGGAGTTCCTGGGCCTCCGTAAATCTTGGATTGCATTCAATCACCTTAAGTTGGCCGTCGCGAAAATCGCGCTTGAACTCAATATGTCCTAAACCCTGAAAACCGATGCCGCGAAAGAATCGCTCGCCAACTTCAGCAGTCTCCGGCAGCCATTGGGTCATATGGAGAACGGCCTTGCCACCGAATTGAGGGGCCCGCCGGAGGACACGCTTGGTGAATTGGAAAAGTCGCTCGCCTTGACGATCGATGTAGGTGTAATAACTGCTTTGCACCACGCTGTCAGGCCCGGGAATTATTTCGCAGACCATGATTTTGAGCTGGCGATCCAGAACCTGCCTCACCCGCTCATCAAGTTCCTCGTGAGAATGGGCAATGAAAAACTTCTTGCCAAGAAGGCTCTCGAACATATGGGAGTGGATCGGCTTGACCATGACGGGAAAGTTCACCGCGCAGTGGATTGCCTCGAGATCTCTGGGCGTGTCCACTTTCCAAAACTGGGGAACCGCACAGCCTGCCGATCGCGCCAATTCCAGTGTTTTCTGTTTGTCCAACATGGCGAGTTGCAGGGCGGGAATAGAATCATCCAGGATGTAGTGCTGCTGCAGCTTGGCGCGGCAGGTAGCCAGGAACGTCAGGGCGAAATCATCACAAGCGAAGATTACGCTGCCCCGGAGGTCCGAGCGGCTGCCACCGAGCAGCAAATCAGCCCAAAACGAGTCGGGGGGCTCGTTGGGAGGGATGACGTATCGACCCCTGCAGAATCGCGACCGCAGTGCAGGACGGTCGGCGCGGGCGGCTACACGGACCGGAATATTTTTTCGCCCGAGGCTCCGGACGATTGCCAGCGAGCTCTGGGTGCCGCCAAGCAGCAAAACAGGTGGAGACTCAGTTCGTAATGTGGACACGGGGCGAAGATTCCCTTCCATGACTTTTCCTCAGCGCCTAAGATTTATCGCAGGAGAATGATGGAGGTACACCTTGAGAGGGTTGAACTTCTAGGAACAAAATAAAATTCATTTGCAGTAATCCTGGCTCACTGTGGTCCGCGACTGATCTTCAGCCAGACGTCCCACCTTAAACTCATCAGCAAGTTGATTCAAAACTTGCACCGCTTTCGCTTCCAGCGGGATTCCTTCGCGTTCGTAGAGCGCGGCATACTGGCCTCGCAATTCGCCGGGAAAGCGAATAGCCTCTGCCTGTTCTCGACGGGGACATTCAGCAATCCAACCGAGCAGTGTTGTAAGGCGGCCAACGAAATCCATTCTGGGCATGAAGTGCTCGATGTGAATGGCCATGAATAGATGCCCCACATTCACCGGTCGGTCCCAGGTATAGAACAGCGAGCCAACTTCTTGACCCATCGCCGCGCCGGTTAGAATTCCGCTTAAAATCTCGACCATCAATCCCAGGCCAAAACCTTTGGGACCTGCGGCAGGGAGAAGACAACCCGCGGCTGCTGCTCGAGGGTCCGTAGTCGGTTGTCCATGAGCGTCCAGCGCCACCTCGAGCGGGAGCTGGCCTAGAGCAGCCGAAGTCTTGCGAAGGCTTGACCCAGCATATGCAGCCGTCGAAAGATCAACTAGGACGGGAACCCCAGAAGCGGTCGGACAGCCGAACGCCAGTGGGTTGGTACCCAATATCGGTCGTCTGCCGCCGAAGGGCGCAACCTTGGGAAATGCATTTGTGCAGGCGAAGCCGATGCAGCCGCTTCAGTGGCCCGAGCACAATAGTACGATGCTGCGCCGAAGTGATTGCTCTGCCGCACGGCGACAAGCCCAATCCCCTGGTTTTGGGAAAGCGTGATCGCCTTGTCCATCGCCAGACGAGCTGCAACCTGTCCGAACCCGTGGCCGGCGTCAAGCACATAGGTGGCAGGTGCGATTGGCATCCAGCTCATCGCGGCCGGTGAGTGGATCAAGCCACGTACCAGTCTCTCGACCAAGTTCGGCAACCGGGTAGACACTCCATACTCGTCCCTCCCTCGTAGGTCGGCCCATACCAATGATTCGGATACAATTTCCGCTTCTTCGGGAGGACATTTCGCTGCCACCAGGAGACTCGCCGCAAATTCTTTGAGTTCTTCTTTGCGTACGGTGATTGATGGCGTCATTCTTCGTTCAAGTAGACTCATGGAGTGCCGGTCTTCTGGCCAGGATCACAATCTGCCATCCTGCTGATCGCAACCCAGGGCATCCAAGCTTCCCAAAGCACTGGAGAAGGCGATGAGCTCCAACGCCTAACCAATCGGGTAGAAACTCGTGATCGAAAAATGTGAACGGACCGAACCCCAGCGTCTCGGCATGCACTCTTCTCAGTTGAGTAGTAGCAAGGAGCTCGTTCACTTCCTCAATCGAATGGTCAGAGGCATAGACTGTGTTCGCAGGTCTTGTATGCCGCCGGTACGAAACTCGAAAAAGGCTCTTAGCCATTCTCCTGGCCAAAGATAATGCAGGGGATTTCAAAGGATCTAACAGAACATCGAGGCGCCTGCCATTGTCTGCGGTCATTACCACGTAACCACCTGGCTTAATCACGCGAGCGAGTTCGCCAAGAGCTTTTTCTGGTGAATCGAGCCAGGGGATTACGCCGATAGCGAGGACCATTGAAAAGGCTTGATCGCGAAAGGCCAGGCGATAGGCAGATCCTACGCTGGCTGTCACGCGTTCGCCAACCTGCGCTTCCGACGCGTGACGACGAGTGTGTTCGATCATGGCGGGGGCGGCATCGACAGCTTCGACAAAGTAGCCTCGCTTGGCCAAAGCTACAGAGTAAACTCCTGCTCCGCTTCCTAAATCGAGAACGTGCGAACCCACCGGAAGTGAGCATCGGTCTACCAGTTTCAGAACCGTCCTCAACCGTTCCTGATACCTCAGGCCACGCACGTGATGCTCGTGATAGACATTATCCCAATACGATGCTCCGGATTGGAAGTAAGCCGTGACGCTTGCTTCCTTCGCTCGAGCACCCAGTTCGTTCTCTAGAAGTGTTTGTTCTGGCTGACCCAATGGACACTTCACCTTTGCTTTCAGAATTCAATCCTGATCGTTAAAGCCGTACGATTCAGGGAAGCTTGCAAGACTCAATATCTTTCGTGAGGTGCGTACTCCGGTTTGCCGTTTGGCCGCGGTTGAATAGGTGACCCGAAAATAGAGGACAGCACCTCTAGGGCGATGGGACAACCCTCTCCTTGTCTGTAATAATGGCAGTGATAGCCCGGTGTAGTGTTGACCTCCAAGATCACGCCGCCTGATTGCCCCAGAGGCACGGCCGGGTTTCTCGTGACCACGTCCACCGCTGCCAAGCGCGCCCCGACAGCGTTCGCCGCGGCGGCACCGTCTTCAATGATTGAATCGCACAATAGGCGGGTAGCCGGGAGATTGTCTCGAGCCGAATTCTCGTTGATTACGTTCTTAAGGGTTACCACGGTCCCCTTTTTCGGTACTGAAGAGAGCGACAAGCCCTGCTTGGCCAGGGTGCGTCGCATGTCCATATCTTTCGATATAAGTACGCATGCGAACTTGCCGCCGATTTCGACTCTCGCCCGGTTTTCAGATCCGATGAGTTTCCGGATGCTCGATCTGCCGTCGGCCACGACCATCGGTCTTTTTCGCAGAACTGCATCAACTAAAACACCGTCCAGATACAGAAGCCGGTAATTATCCCCTTCGAATTGCTGCTCCACGAGGAGAGTCGGTTCATAAGCCGCCGCGGCCACGGCCGCGCGAACTAGGTCGAAAGTGCTGATAACCCCAGTCGTGACGCCGCGGCCACCGGCGCCATTCGCCGGCTTGACGACCCATGCACCTCCAAAGCGCGCAATGAAAGCGGCAGCTTGAGCGATGTCCTTGAGCTTAAACTCAAGATGATCGGGAACTCTGAGGCCCCGGTCTGCCAATAGCCGGTACACCAATGGTTTATTCGAAGCGACTGCGAGGGTCATGGGGTTATCGATCGCAGTAGTATTCTCTCGGACTCGTGTATAAGCCCGGCCTGACCGGATTTCCAGAATATCGTTGCCCAAAAGCTCCACGCTGGCACCGAGGTGTGTGGCAGCATCCTGCCAGGCTTCGGCATAGAAGGCGGCGCGGTACGCTTCGGCTCGGCCACTGTCGGGCTGGCGGCCGCGGTACCAGTTCCTTGCGTGGGCCGCGACCGAAGCGAGCTTGAGCACAAGCAGAGGACAGAAACGAAGAGACATCAGCATTCCGCTATGCAGAATCCGGGTCGAGCAAAGTTGGTTTCCACTTCAACCAGGGCTGAGCGCGCACGCTCTAACCTCGACTCTTGACCGAAGGAATGGCGACTCCCGCTTCCTGCAGTATTCTGTCCACCCATTCGTTCGAGAACTGACCGCGTTTGACGCCGGCCAAGTAGGCAGCCATGCTAGCTCTTTGGGCCTGCAATCTCCCGAGCAGCTCGCCAGCGATCTCCTGGGGGATAACAACAATGCCCGCGCCATCCGCCACAATCAGATCGCCGGGACTGACTACAACTCCACCACAGCAGATCGGGTAGTTGATCTCACCCGGCCCGCGATGAAGAGGTCCAATAGGAGTGGCGCCACGCGCAAAAACAGGAAGATCCAACTTTAGAACATCGGGGATATCACGCACAAATCCGTCGACAACGAAGCCCGCGATCCCCCGATGCTTTGCTTTCGTAGAAATCAGATCGCCCAATACGGCATTCGAAGATGAGCCGTGGGCATCGATGGCCACGATGTCGCCCGGTCTCGCTACGTCGAGCGCCTTGTGCACCATAAGGTTGTCGCCCGGAAATACCTTCACTGTGCAGGTCGGTCCGCACAGTCGGTGAAGCGTGCCCGTTAGACAGACAATACTAGGATCAACCGCGTACAAGCGGTTGAGAAGGTCAGAAATATCAGTACTGCAGAAATCCGCAAATCTCTGCACGAAATCGGGATTCAACCGCTCGAACTCCGTTCTGATGCGAAAGCCCGGCCCCGGAAACATTTCCGCGGAGCGAGGTCTCTTAGCTACCACATCCACAGTGATAATTTCTGCTGTTGCCATTTTGTCCTCCAGAGGTTCTAGCCAGGATCTGTTGCTATTTCATTTACACGGTAGGTGATAGATCATTGGGCCGGATCGAATGGACCTGTGTTGCATTCAGGTTTACGAAGCCTTGTTTGGCAGGTATGTGAGGAATTATCGCTCGATTCAACTAGCCGTGCAAAGCTGCCTTAGCCACAGTCCTGATGGCTTAACGTTATTTTGGAGCCAGAAGAGTTTGCCCCACCAGGGCGACTCAAGAGCGGAAACCCACATGGAGACCCGCAGCAGCCAATCGATCAACAGGAGTGCTCTCAGTTGGGAAAAGCTTAGGCTGAAATTCATTCTTTCGAGGTAGCTGTCCACCAGTCGGCGCTCTTGGCTGTCAAGGCCCTCTAACAATAGTTCGCCAAACAAATCGGTGAGGTGTGCCTGTCTTAGTTCTGCACAGCCCGACAACAGCACGTGCAGAAGATCGATGAGAGGCAGCGAGTGCGGCAGCGCGCGGTCCCAGTCAATCACACCCAAGAGGCGCAGGCCCTTGCTGTCGAACAGAAGATTGCCAGGGGAATAGTCCCCATGACTAAACACAAATGGCCATGAGTGGCCGACCAGCTCCCGCATCAGAAAGTCGTTGATGCGGGCGAGATTGATCCCGGTGTGCTCCTCCGTGCTTCGCAATCCAGCGTTTAAGAGAGGCATAACAGTTTTGTTCCAAGTTGTCTCATCGAGGGTTACTTGGGTCTTCGTGGCCAAATGCAGTCGGACAATGAAATCTGCTGCAAGCTGCTTCCATGTGCTGGCACCCGGGTGGCGGAGAAATCGAACGCCAGAGAAGCCGGGAAGCGCATCCTGAACAAAGAATGGCACTCCATTGAACGTTCCCTTCATCAAAGGCTTGGGGATCTCCGCCCAGCACCCGGAGGAGGCTTGAACATCCTCGAGCAAACTTAATCTCTGATATTCCAAGTTCGTACGAAGATTGCAATAAGCACTCAGAGGGATCTTTACCATGACACTTGGGGACGCAGCACTAAGTCTCAGTTCCAGTGTTATTAGTTCACGCAAGGTGACCCGGTACTTTAGGTATTCGATAGGTTCGCAGGCCTCACGAGAGAGCATCCGTGCCACGTGGCTCCCTAGCGATTCGAGGAAGGATGTTTGAGGCCCTCCTCGGCTTGCAATCCAGCCGAAGCTCGAGGCGAGCAGGGGAGTCAGTGAAGACTTGACTTTCAGCTCGATCGTCTCACATCGGGACAGTCCGCGCTCGGCAAAGAAGTGCCTGACCATCTGTTTCCTGGCTGGGTCAACAATTGCGCTGAACGATGCAAAATTTGGCAAGGGAACAAGGGCCTGGCTGGAGGTAAATCCCGCAGAGCGAAGAAGGCGTTTGTAGCCCCAAAACGAGTGCGTATGACCTCGAGAGGATTTCACAGAACGCCAGCTCCAACGGTTGTGGCCTGCTAGGAACAATTGCCCGTCCGAAGCAAGCACCCGCGCAGCTTCACGCAAAACGACTCTCTGCATCTCGAGTGGCGACCCCGGCCTCGAGAGGGGTACTTCTTCCAGAAATCCGTTAAGTATGACCAAGTCGAATTCCTGGTCAGCAAAAGGAAGTCGGGAGGTGTCTCCCCAACAGAGTACTTCAACGTTGGAAACGCCGTCTTGCAGGGCTCTCGCCTTAATGAATCGCAGCCGCTCCAAATTCAGATCGCACACGGCAACAGAGGCCACCCTTGGGGCTAGGCTGAATGTTATCGCACCCCACTCCGAACCGAGTTCTAGCACACGCCAAGTGCGTTGCAGGTTGAGAAGGGGCCACCAGCCTGCGCGCGAGGGGCATACAGCATGCTCCAGCAACAGATGGGGGTTTGAAGATGTGCATACAGCGCGCTCAAGTGCCTGCTGCCAGGGGAGCCGTTCGCAGTCCTCCAAAAGGTCGCGCGCCCGCTGTTCTCCGAATTTGCCCGAGGTATCGATCGGGTGCTCCGCCAGACAGAGAATTCCAAAGGGAGCGGAGAACCGGCGCCCACAGGCTGGACACTCCCAAGAGGTGGTGGTCCTCTCCACGTGGCTTCCGCAGAACGGGCAGCAAACGCGGGATAGACGCGCAGCCGGACGATCGATGTAATCCGCAACAACTTCTTGGCTCATAATATTTCGGTGGGGAAGGCCTGGGCGGCTCACCCGAAGGTCCCCTTCGAGGCGACCAACTATGTTTCTTGGATGAAGCAAGTCGGAATCTCGTTCGAGAGGATCATCCGCGACTTCACTCGAGTAGCCCACTTTTCGAGAGCAAGGAAGCCAGCTTCACTTCATTTCGCGAAAACTCGCAGAGCCATAGGATCAACCAGCGCCTGAAGCAACCTACTTTTATCCCTTCTGTCAGCTACTTCCAGCAAATCGAGGAAAAGGTCCTTCCCTTTTGGCCAGAGAGCCTTGAGGGACCGACAGCGATGGCAAGACTTGCCGTTTGGGTGAACGAGGGAGTCCACAATGCGCAGCAAACCGACCTGATGAGAACGGTCGGCAATTCTACACCCGAGCGCCTGAGCGGCTTCACGGCACTTGATCTGCCCCGGAGCCTGGCTTCGTGTGGCCACTCGAAACATAGCTAGATCTGCTTCCGAGTCGCCGATGGCGATCGTATCTAAGTTTGGCGTCCCGGCCCAGGAGAGGAGCGACCGCAATCCAGTGCCCTTATCAATGCCTTTGGCTATGATGGCCGTGTCGCTGCGAGTCTGATAAATTCGAAGTGTTGTGACGTCTAACTTTTCCAGTACGTCTTGGATTATTGCCGTGGGCACGGGCAGCGTTTGTTCTTCCTCGAATTTATAGGCCCGAATGGAATACTTGTAGCCGTCATTCACAAAGACTCCCGGTATCCCGCGCAGGGCGTCTTTCACTTTCTCCAAATCGTGTAAGGACTCGGAACCGACTAACACGAGTTCTCGATCTCGAACGGCGTCCCAGAGCGCACTGCCATATTCGGCAACACCGCCCACAAAGCCGTAGGCCCTCGAGTATTCTTGCACCTCGGCGAGCGACCGCGCCGTATCTATGCCTACGGCAAAATCATGGGCATGGAGCAACGACACCGCTTGGATTCCTGCCTTGGTTGTCGAAGGAAACCCAAATATCCACGCATCCAGAACACCATCAATGTCGAGCACCACGAGTGGGGTGCGCCAGCCCGGCCGTTTCGGGCGCGAAGAAAAGCTGCCGCAAAAGCGCGTGGTTTGCACGACAAGAAAACTGGCTGCCTGAAGATATCTACGATTGAATTCTGCATGATGTTGTGAAAGATGCGGCCGAGCCAGAACTTCGAGGGCCTCGATCTTTCCCCATATTCCGGCCAACAGCTTGTACAAAAAGAGACGCTGGTACACGGCCGCGTCTCCGCACTTCTCTACGTAGCGAGCCAGGAGCTTGCTCTCTTCACCAGCAGAGAGTTCCCAGTAAAGCATGGCTTCCGCAAGATCGTAAGCGGCATCGGTCACGTTCAAGTGTGGCTTGCCGAGTCCGTGGTGGTCGAAATCAGTCTTGAGAAGCCCGGCAGGGCCTCGAATCCATTCGACCGGCTGCATCCTGCCGTCAATCAGGGTCGGGCAAAGATCGCCAGAGCGTGCTAGCTTTTCGCGAATTCGAACACGCTTCAACGCTTGAGTTATCTTGTTACCGTAAGCGCCACTGAGAGCGTCGGCGAGTAGACCGAGACCTGTCTGCCAATATTCTCCGCTCAGATGCGCCGCAGAACCCAGGCCCAGGTGTAGCGACCGGACGCGCGCGGCAACGTAGGAAGCTAGAGTGTCCGCTAGCCGATCCCGGTCTCGAAACTCTATCGTCGCCGCATGTCCCTCTGGCAGCCATTCGGAGTACAGGATTCCCTCGCGCAGACCGAGTACTGGCGCTATGTGCTTAGACAGCTGCTGTGCTTCCAAGAAGGAATGGTAGCCAAGCCAACCCCAGCCAGCACTCTTGGCAAGCACGTAGCGTTTTTCGCTCTTCCCGCCAGGATCTTGAAGGTGAACCTCATAAATTCGCATAAATCGGATATGGCCTTTTTCTACCGAGAGATCTGTTAGCCGGGCACGAAGTTGTTCCAACTGAGGACTGCATGCTATGGCCGCACTTCGGTAGCCGCGCTGCAGGAAATACTCTCGCACACGGCTTTCGATCACCTCTGGTTTGAGCAATTGTCGCTTGCGCCATTCCTCCCCTTCGAGAAGCAGGACGGTGATTTGGGACGGAAGAAGTTTCGCGCTGCTAGGCCAGGTAAAGCCTTTTCGTGCTGGATGGTTGGGGACGAGCGCAACGATATCATGTGTCTCGAAGCCCGCTTGGCGAAGGAATCGAACGGCTTGTTGGACGGTGTTGCCGCTGGTCATGGGCTCATCGACGATCACAGCGAGCGCACCGCCCGCCGCACATTGCGTCATTTCCCGAGCTTCCCACGAGCTGATCCCGGTCGTGGGGCGCACCGTCAGACAATCCAGGTGCTGATAGCCTTCCGACTTCAGATGGGCACACACGACAGGGGCGAAATACGAGCCAGCGGTGCGCAGGCCGAGAACCAAGATCGGACGGCGCTTGTCCGGGAAGGCATCCACAAGCTTTCGCGCCAGGGCCAGACCGTCGATATGTGTGAGGCTCTGAGAATGAAAGGCGGAGGGCACTCGAGAGCGCCTTCGAAAGAGATCTGGGGGGAGTGGCTGCTCGAGCAAAGAAACCAATAGAGTCGTCGAGGAGGCGAAGACCTTTTGCCCGATAGGTTTGTCCGCTAGGAACGTGCGTGTGAATTCGATGATGCCGGCACCCCAATGTTGTCTCCAATCATGAAGGCGCCGGAGGCCCAACTCTCGAACTTTCTGGCGAAGCTCGAGAACGAGCTCCACGGCGGGAACCACGTGGGCGAGCGTCGGCACCTTCTCGACCGCCTTGGTGAAGTCATAGCGCTTTCCGAGTAGGTAATCGTCAACTCCCTGGGCAATCGCACACGAGAGTAAGAAGATATTCGTGGCGACTTCGTTGCGCTGCCAATCCTCGGATTCGACTTCGATTCGCGCGAGTTCCTCTTGGAGGTGGCCTCTTATCTCGTGGATCGTGGGAAAGACATTCAAGGCCCACGGATACTTAGCGTAGAAATCTAGTTCCGTATCCAAGAGCTGGAACGGCAAAACATCGCCTATTGGCTGCGGCACGACAAGGTCGCGCCGAGTCGAGGCGGGAGCAGTCACCGCGATGGGACCTTCCAAGCTCGCGCTCGCGAGTTTCACGCTCGTTCGCTTCCTCAGTGAGGCGTCACCGTAAGATTGGTAGGCGGGTTCGGCCGGCTGCTTCCGCCACCTCCACCGGCTGCAAACTCATAAGCTCCAATCGAAGGCGGCGATGGCCGAACGAGTCCATCGTGATCGTATGTGGGAACCAGCGCACTTGTTGAACCTGCCCCGTTCGCTGGACTGCCGGAGGCCGATAAATGAAGATCTGTTGGGCAGCTGCTAGGGCAGCCATTGATGCTGGTATTCACGAGCTGGGGGTCGGAGTTAATCGTGCCGCTGAATCGAGTGCCGGAATTATTGGGGGGCGGAGTCTCGGCAGGATTGATCGCCCACATGATATTACTCGAGCCCGTCATGGGAAGAGGCGAAATATTGGATGAATCGTTGGTCCAATAGGGCAGGCCACTCGGGCACGCTGGATTGGTCCCTGTCTGAAACAAAATGTTGTTCTGGAAATCTGACGTAGTCAAATCGTCATTTTGGACCATGGAAGCGGCAAAACCGTCGCAACTGCTGAAGCCGGGATTCTGAATGCTGCCGGCATCGTAGCAAGTGTTGTTATAAAAATGCTGGGTGCCGGTGCTTCCCGTGCCAGACCTGGTCTCGTGGTTGCTGTGAATACAGGAGAAGTTGCCCCCGCCCTCCGCCGTGGCCGGTCCCTTCCCAACGTTATAAACGACGTTGTTGTAGACAAAGATCCCGCTTCCCAGCGAAGCGTCAGACGTGTATATGCCAATTCCATCGCAGGTCGTGTCATGGATCGTGTTGTCATGGATTGTAAAGTCAAACTCATTTTGAGAGTTCGAGTACACCTGGATGCCTCGACAGGCGACAACGTCGGAGACGGTGTTCCACCCCACCTCGAAGTGGCGCGATTGGTCGCCTAGGTAAATCCCGTGCTGCTGATCTGTATTGGGCTGGCTAGCCAGATTGCCGATGTCGTGAAAGTTATTCCCCAAGATCTGATTCGTGACGCCAGAACCATTGTTATCGATGTTGGCTGTATGCATGCACCCGGTGGCGATCGCGGCGAAGGGACAGGTGATGTCGTTGCCGACGAGCCGCCAGCCGTATGACCCACCGGTGGGATAACTGCTAGACGGGCCATTCCAGGAAACGGCTTCGTCGCTTCCCTCTAACTGCATCCCCGCCCACGTCCACCTGCCCATGCAGGGCCCTCCACTTGCGCTGCCACCCGTGGCTCTAAGTGCATCGATACCAACGGACGGAGACGTAGAGCCAACGGTGACAGCGGCACCGGGGTAAGCGACAAGAACATTTGGTGCGGCGAGTGTGGCTTGGCACCATTCCTGCCTGAAGGTCACAGCTGCGGTCCATCCTTGGCCATCATCGGTGTTCGCGACGACTCCATTCTCGACGTAGATAATGTTGCCGGCCGTGCCCGTGGCTGCCGTCTGAACGGCCTTCGGAATCGTCTTCCACGGGGCGGAGAACGAGCCGGCACCAGTCAAGTCGTTGCCACTGTTCGAAACATAGTAGATATTGCCGGAATTAATCGTAAACGGGAGGCCGTTCGATGTGCCTGCCGAAGTCGTCGCCGCGAAGTCCCCACTCGAGCAGCCACTCGTCAGTTGCACAACCATCTTCTGATACCACATCCACGTTGCGGGCTCGGAGACGATGATAAGGCAAGATGCACCGTTTAGCGTGATCTTGGGAGAAGTGCCGAAAAAGTTTCCGTAGAGCGTCACGTATACGCCGCCGTTCGATGTATGGGTGGGGTCGGAGTTACCGGTTGCCGGACCATTCGTGAGATCAGAAAAAAAGAGAACTGGGCGAGGGGTGGACTGGGCTAACAATTGGCCAGAACCGAGCACACATATCAGGAATAGATACTTGAATCGCATCACGTTTCAGCCCTTCCCGTCTCGCTACCCATCATGGTCCGATACGCGGCAGGGTGAACGCCTGCGAGGGCGTCATACAACTCGACGAGTCGCGACATCATAGCTTCCATCGTGAACTTGCCTTCGACGATACGGCGGCCTTGGCGGCCCATCTCCCTGGCGCGCTCCGGCTGTCGCAGCAGAGTCCGGATTCGATCTGCGAGCGCATCGGCATCTCCGCTCTCGACTAGAAATCCACTCTGGCCCTCTTCCACCGCTTCGGAATTCCCTCCCACATGGGTGGCAACGCACGGCAAACCGCAGGCCATGGCTTCCAGGAGCGCGTTGGAGAAACCCTCACTCCGGGAGGGCAGGCAAAAAACATCGCTCATCTGGAGCATCGAAAAGACGTCTTCTGACGGCCCAAGGAAACGCACGTTTTCGTTTAGTCCGAGCGATGCGGTCAGCTCCAACAATTGATGGAAGTGATGGGGCGCGTGCACGTCGCCGATCACGAGGAACACGGCGCGCGGAAATTCGTGGCAGACCTTTTCGGCCGCGCGGACTAAGGCATCGACACCTTTTACCGGGCGGATGTGCCCCACGGTAGCGACCAGGTGTGAAGCGCCGCCGAGGCCCATCGAGGCGCGCAAGGTTCGGACATCCGTGGTCAAGGCGACGCGGTCTATGTCGATGCCGTTATAGAGGGTCAAGACTTTTCGAGGATCCAAGCCGTCATGCCGTATCGAGAAGGCACGCACCTCATGCGATACGGCGAGCACCATGTTGAACAGCGGGCTTAGCAGACGGTAGGCCCGCTGGTGCTTGGGGGCGCGCAGGATTCCCATGTCACGTCGACTGGAAATCAGCACCGGCGCGCCGCTCAGTTTGGCGATCAGGCCGCCCCAAAGATCGGAGGTTTCGAAAAAGGTGTGGACAATGCGGACCTGTTGGGTACGAATGAGTTTACAGAGCCGCAGCGCAACCTGAAGCGCATTCCAGTCATACGTGCGGCGCAGGGGAAACAGGCGCCAGGGACAGGGAAAGTTTTCAAATATGCCCAAGCGCGGGTCGATCTTGAAGGTGACGAGCGTCGAGCGGAAGCGGTCCTTGGGCAACAACTTGATCATGTTCAAGAGATTGCGTTCGGCGCCGCCCATTTCGCGGAGCTGGTCGATGAGAAAGAGCACATGGGTTCGCTCGGCCAAGCGTGGGTGGGATCGAGGCGTGGAAGACCCAACCCGATCAGGGCCTGTCACGGCTAGGCCTAGGGCGTTTCTTGTGTTGTCTCGGATTCCAACGGCGGTTTTCATGTGGACGCGAATCGACGACTAGCGTTTGGCAGGCCCGTTCGGCACGGCTAGAACAGGAGCGTGTTCGTAAGCGCCGACGGTCGGAGGAATGGGACGCAGATTGCCGTCATGATCATAGGTTGCTACTGGGGTCGTCTTGTTTCGGACGCCGGTGGCTGAGCTGATTACGGACGAGAGGTGAAAGTCCGTGCCGGCAGTGACAAACTGCGGATTGACTTTGATTGTCCCAGTAACCACAGTGCTCCGAGGGGGTGGTCCGATTCCGTACAAAACATTGTTCGTGCCGTAGATCCCATCGGGCAATGGGTTATCGTTGTCGAAATATGGAGCCGAGGTATTGGCTTGATAGATGATGTTGTCATGAAGGTGTATTTTAACAGGGTCTTTTCCTGCCGAACTCTGCACACCGGTATTGGAGTCCCCATAGGGTGGCGTTCGAAAGCTCCCGCAGTTATACATCGTGTTCTCATAGACCTCTATGGTGCCGCTGCCTTCTGGTCCTCTCTTGGTATAGGTGCCCAAGTAGATGCAATTCCACGCGCCAGTTCTTTCTGGATTGTTCGGACCTTTCCCAGCGTTGTAGATGACGTTGTTGTAGACAGATATCGGACCTTCGGACGGGTTGGTGGTGGCCAACAGAATCCCATCGCACTGCGTATCATGGATCACGTTGTCGTGGATCGAGTAATCGTACAGGTCGTAACCATCGGTCGAGTGCAATTGCATCCCGCGGCAACCGTGCACGTTCGAAATCGTGTTCCATCCGAAGTCCACGTGGTTCGTGTCGGTCGAGAAGTAGACGCCGTGATACAGGGACGAAGCAGTGGGCGGGCCGACCACTCCGGTGTCATGCACGTTGTTGCCGTAGGCTTTTAGGTTCGAAACATTGACGGTTTCAAGGCAGCCCCCAGCGCCATTTCCATTCGGACATGTCATGTCGTTGCCGACAAGGCGCCAATTGCGGGAAGGAGAAGTTCGGGATTGACCGTTCAAGCTGACGGCCGTGCTTCCTCCGCGGATTTCGAGTCCGGCAAAGATCCAACCACCCTCACATGCACCACCTCCCCCCGTGGAGCCTGTGACTCGAATCCCGGTATCTGGACCGGTCGTGGTACCGATGGCAACACTGGCACCGGGATAAGCAACGAGTGCATTGGGCTCGGCAGCCGTGCCTTTACACCAGTCATTCCGGAGCGTCAAAGCGGCCTCCCAACCTTGTCCATCGTCAGCCATCTGGCTTGCTCCATTTTCGAGGTAGATAATGTTGCCTGCTCTAGCGCCGGCGGTTCGGACGGCGGGGGGAATCGTTTTCCAGGGGCTTGTAAATGATCCGCTGCTACCGTCATTTCCCTTGCCCGAGACAAAAAAGATATGTCCGTTATTGATGGCGAACGCCAAACCGTTCGAGGCTAACCCATGCACGGTGACAGCGAAATTTCCGCTGGAACAAGCGGAGCCGAGCTGAACCACAATCTTCTGATACCACTGCCAAGGCGTTCCCCAAGAGACGACACGCAGGCAGCTTCGGTCGTTCAGAGTCACCGTCGAGGAGCCTTGGGATGAACCGAAGAAGTTTCCGTAGAGCGTCACATAGGCTCCAGAGAAGCCGCCGACGCTCTCGCCGTGGTCGCTCGGGCCGCTCGTCAGGTCCGAAAAGAAAATGACCGGAGCCGATTGAGCCGAGGCCACAGAGGCCCAAAGTAGCGAGGCTAAGAAAAGTTGCTTCAGTCGCATGATCGCTTGGCGGTCGGAGCCGCGTTCCTCTCCTCAAACTGGGCGCGCACGCCCCGTGGGGAATTTCCTATCTGATTTGGACCTGTCACTTGTGGTAGGACTCGCGATAGCAGATAACGCCGGACTGCGCCGTAAGATTGGCCAGTCAGCGCCTTGATCGGCTTCTTGGCCCCCCACAGCAAGGTCTGCCGCCATCGCGGCCACAAGCGTTGCGCCGCAATCGCACCCGATACGGCGGGTGGTGTGTGCACCTGAATGAAGTATCGGCCCAGAATCAGGCAACCATCTAGGGCTGATGTGGCCGAAGTCGCCTCGGAGGTAAACAATACCTCAATGCCCGCTGCGGCAGCGGTCTTACCGACCTTGCGCGAGTAATACCCGTCTGGCACCGAAGCCACTTTTACTTGCTCCCCCAAGATGTCGCTCAGGATGGTCGAACTCTCCCGCCATTCCCTCAGAAGACGGTCCCAGCTAAGATGCGACATGCGTTCAGGATGCGAACAGGAGTGACTACCGATGACGTGCCCGCGGCTTCGCAACTCACGGATTTGCTGTCGGTCCAGGAAACCTGTTCGTCCGATCCAGTCTGTGGTGATGAAGAAGTGCGCGCGCCAGCCGTACCGCTCCAGATTGTCGGCCACATACGTGTACGCGCCGAGTCCACCGTCATCGAAGGTCAGGAATACCGGAACGTCACCCTCCCACCGGCGAAAGCGGTCAATGAAGCCCACAGCGGCCTGCCCAGCCTGCTGCCAAATAGACAGGATATGATTGTGAAAATCCTTGTGGTCGAGTCTGTACAGCGCTCCGTAGCTTGGGAGAGCACCCTTGGCATCGGTCACATCGTGGTAGGCGAGCGACACTGCTTTCATCAGGAGATACTCGCTCGTCCGTCCTCTTGCAAAACTGAGGCGTAACACCGCCGCGTTTCTCTCGCGACACGGCTCCACGAATTGAAATTGCCGGCGGACGCCACCCGGGAAGCAAGCCGGTCTCGCTCTTGGGGATCCCGGATCAGCCTAGTGATCGAGCTGGCGAGAGCGTCAGCGTCGCCATAGTCGACGAGCAGCGCAGTTTCGGTGTCGCGCAATATTTCGCGAAAAGCCCGCAGATTTGTAGCCACGATCGGCTTCTAGTAGGCTAGTGCGGTCATCAACGCGCCGCTTGTGGTTACCTCTCTGTAGGGGAAGACCACCACGTCAGACGCTTGGTAATACGTGGGTAGTTCTTCGTCAGGGATAAATCTAAAGTCGAGGCGGACGGATTCCTCTAAACCCAGCTGTGCGACTCGTAGGGCGATCGACTTTAGCAGTCCCAACTCTCCTGTACCAGCGATGAGAAGGCGAGCCTTCAGGCTGTGGGCGTCTATCCTGCGCCAGCCTTCCAATAGAAACTCAAGGCCCTTATACGATCGGACGATGCCCTGCCAAAGCACCAAGGTTTCATCCTGAGGAAATGAGAGCTTAGCCTTCGACGCCTGTGCGGAACGCGGCTTGGCATCATGAAGCAGTGGTCCATGCGGGATGACCCAGATTCGTCGAGGATCAACCGAGAATTCGCGAATGAGGCGGCTCTTGGCTTCATAGGTATGACAGATCAATGCATCCATTTGGGCGTATACGCGTTTGAAAACGGCCAGGAATTTTTCTGCTGTGTCGTGCGGGAGCACGTTGTGTACGGTATAAACCAGTTTCATGGTCAGCTTTTTTGCAAACCTGAGGAACCAGAGTTCGAAGGGAATTCTTCGTACGAGTGGAGTCCACTGAACATGCAGAATGTCGGGTTTCGAGACCGCAAACCTGGCAAGAAGCGCAGCCATATTGGTGGAAGACTCAACGAGCATCAAGGCTCGCCGTACGCTGTCGTTGGAAATTCGCAGCTTGGGGATGACGTCGACCAGGCCGGGATCATTCCGCAGGCCATTTCTAGCAAAGTAGGTTGGATCCTGGTAAGGACACACGGACGCGAGTGTTACGTCGATGTTCTCGCTCTCCAGGCTCTCACAAAGGTACCGGTCGTAATACCAGGTGTAGCACCAGAGGTCCATTATGAAAACTCTGATGCGCTCATTTTGGGAATCTTGCCGAGACTCCCTGCGCGGGCAGCCAGCTTCGCGGGCGAAGGTTGCGAGGGCTCCTTCCGCATTACGAATCACGTTCATCGTAGCCATCACTATCTCCGCGAGCCCGAAACAATTCGGGTGCCCGCGAAAGCAGACCGCATCACTCAACTGAAGTTAATTTCGAACCGGTTTCGAGGGCGGGCGCCGCGGTCACCTGTGATTCCTGCTTTCTCAAAACGTTGCTCGCAAACCGGGCGGTATCTCGAACTATCAGGCGGAAACGTTGATCGATCGCCCAGAGCACGCCGCCGTATGCCACAACGCTCAGGGCACCCCGGATGACGAGGTTGAGGAAGTCTGAAGAGCACTGGATCCTAGAAACCAGCACGATGCTGATCACAGCTGCAACCATGTAGCGCAGGTATGCCCGAACATTCAGGCGCAACGGTAACAGGGCGAATGACGCGCGAGCACTTAGCCCCAGAAAGAAGGCATAGCTGAGCAAAGTAGCGATGGCTGCGCCCTGCAAACCAATCTGGGGTATCAGCACGACGTTCAACGCGATGTTCAAGACTGCAGAAGTGGCGACAAACTTTAACATTGTGAGCGTCTTTTTATGAATCACGAGGCCGGCATTGAAAAACATCTGCAGCGTGTTCAGCATTAGTCCGAGCACCAGGACGGGGAGGAGCGGATAAGCCTGCTGCAACTTCCGCGACCCAAGGATAATCACGGCATAACGCGCAGTCACTGCAACTCCGGTCATCACGCACATGGCAACCATAATGAAGTTGTCGAGAGTCGTACTCAAGAATTCGCGTGTCTCGTCGGGACCACGAGTCACCCACAAGTTCATGTAGATGGGAAACATCGCGAGATTCACAGGACTCCTCAAAAACGAGGAGATGTAGTTTGACATGTTGTATCCAGCCGAGTAGTAGCCAAGTGCCTGTGAGCCCAGATAGTGCTGGACGAGGATGCGGTCACCGGAATCCAGAATGACTGCCGACAGTTCGTAACCCACCAAAGGGAAACCGAAGGCTATCGCCCCCCAAAACAATCCCTGATCGAAGGCGCTGAAGGAGATCGCGCCGGGCGGAAGGAGCAAAAACACGGTCACGACGACAGATGCCAACTCCACTGCCACCGTGCCAATCAGAACAACGTTCACGCTACGGTTCCACGCAAACAGTAGGAGGCATACGAAGGCGAGGCTGGCACCTTGCGTCAGCACGTCCAGTGCATTGAAGGCCTTGGTTCGCCTTTGGGCGCGAAGAAAATTCATCGCGATTGGTTGCAAGCCTCGGATAAAGATCAGGGCAGAACCCGAAAGTAGCGTCTTTTTCAGCAAAGGAGAGACGAGCGAGTCCGGAACAATTTCGAGCCCAATGACGAAGAGTATGGCCACGGCGATTGCGCAGAGTGCGGCACCGAACAAGAGCGTCGAGTAAAACCTCCGCAACCTCTGCGGCGAAGCAGCGTGTTCTTGATAGAATCGCTGGATCGAGTGTTGGAGGCCCATCTTAGAAAGAACCGCAGCCATGGCCGCCACCTGGAAAGTGAGGCACAACATCCCATACTCCCCCACCGACAAAACGCGCGTGAAGAGGGGGAAGGAGACAAATCCCAAAGCGAGTCCCCCCAACTGCCCGCCTAAGTAATGAGATGCTTCCCGACACAGCTTTCCGAGATCGCTCACCTGGGTTCGCTTTCAAGGCCAAGCCAACGTGGTCGCTGGCCGCACGCGCCCCCGCGACCACCCCACAACCCATTCACGTCAACAACCTTGCGACAATCGGATATCGGGAGATTGCTCATGCGCGGCTCGACGATAAGATGTGGACTCGGCCGGATGGCCGCGTGACAGGTGCGTTGGCGGAAGTGAAACGCAGGATCAAACGGTCTGGGCACGCTCTCGCCCGCATGCCCGGTTCTGCTGCAAAAACTCCGAGTGGACCAACTGGTAGACCTGGTTCTGTCGACCGGTTCGATTCAGGAGGTAGCAGAATTCCTCGTATTCCCTGTCAGCAGAGATACGAGGTGCAAGGAAGCGATCGCTATCCGGAGTAACTTCTCCCAGAATTGTGCTGAACGCCATCCGGAATTGACGAGACTTGGCCGCGGAGTACGCCACGCTCGAGATATCAGCGACTGTTCCGTTCGGATAAGCCAAATATTTGCACTCGAGGAAATGTGCCTCGATGGCGGCTTTGCTCTTGGCTAGCTGGCGATGCACTTCCTCCTCACGCTGACCCACGTGCAAGATGCAATGATCGTGGCAATGCGATCCGATCGTTGCCCCCATAGAGGTAATTTGGGTCGCATCCTCCCAGCTCATTGGCTCGTCGGAACTAAACCGAGCATTGAGCTCCGCCCACTTCTCAGACGTGAGTTGACTCATACAGTCCGCCTGAATCTGTTCTACCAGTTCGAGCGGCGCTCTCTTGGCAACCTGGATGATCGTGCGGGCGGCAGCCAAGCGCTTCTCACGGGTGGCCAAGTAAAACCCCTTATTCATACTTCGCAAGTAGACAGATTTTTTCTCGGTATGGAGAATGGCCGTGCGAATGTAATACGTTGGAAACCTTCTCGATTCCGAGATGTGTCTCGTGCTGATGAACACCACAAATGGAAGTGCCCAGGCCTCGAGCAGCGGACCTACGATGTGCAGATTGTTCTTGTACCCATCATCAAATGTCAAAATCACCTGTCTGGGGTCCAGTTCGTATCGATTGAGAATCGATTCATAGAGGTAGTCCATCGAAATGATTTCCCGGTGGCGCCGAAGGAAAGCAATCTGCCTCTCAAAGAGCCGAAGAGGTATGTGAAGCCCCTGTACTGCGGGGTCGAGGATTTTCTTCTCGACGCCGTGATAGAAAAGAACCGTAGGTCCCTTACTCCACAAGCGAAAGAGCCTTTGCGCACCACAATACCGGGAAACGGCAAGGCTCAGGCGTCGAATTGCCCAAGACATCAAAGCTCCTGGATACCGGCGAAACGGGGTGTTGCGCAACGCAACTGAGTTCACTCGGGCCGTTCTAAGCGTGCGCGGCGTCGACCAGCGCTTTAGCGATGAGTGCGATCGTCTGCAAGACGACGCGACAATCCGACAACGGTGTTCGCCGTTTGAGGTAGTCGAGATCGATGCGCAGCTTTTCGTCCAGCAGGTGTTCAAGGTAGAACTGTTCCGGTTTCACGCCGTCAGGTATTGTGTCAGCTTGGTCCGTAGTGTAGTAGATCTGTCCAGGCCCGGTAATACCGGGTCGGACCTTGAGGGTTTCCCTCTGTTCGGGAGTGTAGCGCCTGACGACCTCCAGTTCCTCTGGGCGCGGGCCGACGAGTGTAAGATCCCCGACCAGGAGATTAAAGAACTGGGGAAGTTCGTCTATCTTGGTTGCGCGGAGGAATCGGCCGACCCTCGTGATGCGCGGGTCGCGCCGTGCGGTGATGAAACCTCCCATCTTGTCCGCGCCGCTTATCATGGTCCGGAATTTCCACATCCGGAACCGAACGCCGTTCTTGCCGGCGCGCCATCCGCCATAAAAGGGACTGCCCGGTGACTCAAGCACAACGGCCGCGCTGGTCAACACAAACAAGGGGCTGAGTACGATCAGAGCCACCAGAGCTATGGCGATGTCGGTCACGCGCCGGATCATCTGGCTGCTCTCACGAGCGCAAACGCTTCAGCGCACCGCCGGTTGATTACGCTACCCCAATAGCGCGCCCGATCTGCCAGTGCCTCCAGGCTCCGCGGATGTGGACAGAGGCGGACTTCGGCCGAATAGCAGCTGAATGCTCGTATCTTTTGCTCTAAGAAGTCGGTCACATCCACGAAGACGTTCGCTTGAAATGGCGGCGTGAGCGTTGGTGAGCTCCATTCTGTCGAAGAAGGCGTTTCAAACATGAGAACCTCCTTCACGGAAGGGGCTGAATAGGGTCTGGCGGCAACCATGACGGCTTCCGTCAGGATTCGGTGATCACGGTTGATGTCTCCCGCGAAGTGTGTGTAGACGACATGGGGTGCTGAGTCTCGAATCAGTTGCTCCACTTTCTTCACCACATCGGACAGCGGAAGGGTATCCAGCCGCTGATCCGGCAGATCTCCTAGAACGAGCTCTCGAACTCCGAGTATTTGGGCGGCTTGATTTGCCTGTTTTCTGATTTCGGCGTCCCTGTCGCCGTTGTATCGGCTCGAGACTCCTTCGCACATGACGGCCACCTTGACGCGATCGCCGTTCGCGACGTGAGAGGCGATTGTTCCGCCCACGCCGAGCAGTTCGTCATCGGGATGAGCCGCCACGACGAGAACGTTCATGTCGAGGCCCCCTTGGTGCGGCCGAATACTTTTCCAGCCGCAAGGAATGTCGCAGCTGCAGCCTGTCCAGACATTTTCGGACCACCCTCTCGTTGAACCGTTAGCAGTCGGATCCATCCATCGGCAGTCGAAACCCAGGGCCAGCCGGCAGAATCGACGATCAACTCACCTGGTCCGCGGCTTTGGCGGTCGATTGCCGAGCCCTGGGTGTGGGCAGACCAGATCCAAACTCTGTCGCCGTCGAGAAACGAAAATGCGCCCGGGTAGGGATCCGTCAACGCCCGAACCCAGTTGTATATTTCCCGCGAGCTGCGATTCCAATCAATCACCCCATCCTCTGGCCGGCGCCTCGGCATCACTGTCGCTTGACTATCATCTTGTTTCCTGCGGGGCAGAATGCCACTTCGGATTATAGGCAGGACCTCGTCCAGCATCTCGACTTCCGTCTTGCCCACCTTTTCATAAATGGTCTTGCAGTCGTCTTCTTCCGTGATGGGGATTGTCCTTTGCGCTACGATGTCGCCGCTGTCCGCCTCGGGCTCGAGAATGATCATCGTGTTCCCCGTAACCGTGTCGCCGTTTATCAGCGCCCAATTCACGGGAGCGCGGCCTCGACTTTTGGGCAGTAACGACGCGTGAAAGCCTAGACAGGCAAGTGCGGGAACCTCGAGCAAATCAGGTTTTAGAAGTTGCGTCCATCCGACTACCAAGAGAAGAGCGGGAGCCTTCTCGCGTATCCACGCCACTGCCTCCGGCTCATTGACGTTGCGTACTCGAAGTACGGGGATTTTCGCTTGCTCTGTTATTGGTGTGAGATCGATTGCTCCGGACACCTGTGTCATGCTCTCCCGCTTCAAGGTGACAAATCCCCGAACGTTGTAGCCCCGCTCGACGAGGTAATGGAAGGGAGCGCGGGCCTCCATATGGACACCGACAAACACTATGCTCGGAAAAGTATGGCCACTCGATGGGTTCGTCATGGAGAATTTACATGCCGTGAAAAATCACCGCGCTGATCATAACCCTGAGTGTCACCCTGGGGATCCAGACGGCACACACGGCCGCGGTCACATCCACAGCTTTGATGGAAGATGAGAGGACCACGATCTCCTCTTGGCTCACACTCCAGCGGTAGCCTGTGGCTCCAGGGCGTTCGGAAGATCACCATTACCAACCGCGGCTCTGTCAGCTGCCAACACAACGCGTTGCTCAAGCACCCAGGCTTGCGCTACTAAACCGGCGAGTACCCACATATAGCCGTCTATCTGAAGAAAGGTCCAGCGATCTCCAAAAAAGTTTACGACCGTAGCACAAACCATCCATGCGGCGAGTCCGAGGCCTATAGAACTCAGAAACGGATCCTGGGCGCGCCGGAATAACTGATAGCCTGCCCAAAAAGTCTTAGCCATCAACCACAAGAACAAAAGCAGGCCGATGATCCCGGTTTCAACCAGAACTTTCACATAAATGTTGTGACTGTCCCCATAGCCGTGCACGTGTTTGGTGTAGGCATAGGTGTCGAACCCCTGACCCAACAATGGGTTCGCTTCAAAAAGGTGCAGACCTTCCTCCCACAGGTCCACACGCACCTGAGAGGAATGATCGAGCTGCCCATAATTCTTGTCGTAGGTCATCTCGACGCGCTCGACGACGGCACGGGGTGCCCAAACCGACCAGGTCGAAGCCAACACGGCTAGCAAAACGAGCACCTTGCGCTGCTTCATCAGGCCAACGAATAAACAGCCCGCGAGGAACGCGAGATAGGCTTCGCGCGAGAGACTATACATCAGGCAGACAGCCGAACAGAAAAACAGCGTGAGGTAGCCAGATTTGAACAGGCGCTTCCGTTCGAACACAGCTAACGCGAGTAAAACCACGGAAATCTCAGCCATAAAGGCGGCCATCCCGTTTACTCCCGCGTACCCTGCGGTGCTTTCGTCTTGTAAGTCATAGGAAAACGCGGAAAAGTCCCGGCCCGACACCGTGTCCCAGAAGCTCCTGTCTAGCAGCAGTGTGGCCGCACACATGAGTAGGATCAGAGTCTTCATCTGCCGGGTCTCCCGGACCGTGGCAGCGGTTAAGAAGAGGAGCAATGGCATGGTCATGTAGTTCGTCCAGTCGGCCATTCGTTGATCAATTCCACTCAGGGAGATTGGCAGGCCGGATCCGAGGAAGAGCGATCCCATACATAAGGACACGAACGTGAAGATCGCGTAGACCGATAAGACCAAGTTCCAGGATGTCTTTGGGAGAATCTGTTCTCCACGAACGACGAGTCCCAGCAGCACGCCAAGCAGAATGATCTCGACTAGGCTCTGACCGAGCGGCAAACCATTTAGCGCATACCTGGCTGTCTGAAGGGGGATCAGTGGCACAAGGTAATAGATCCCTACGATCGGTCGCCAACAAACGCTTAGGACGAAAGCCAGGACGCCGGCGACGTAAAGAATATAGCCAGCGAAGGGCTCCAGGCCAAAGTGCATCATCGATGACTAGCCCCTTTTTCTCAACGAACGCTACGGGAAAAACTTTTGGGTGGTCTACTTCGCTGACGCAGCAATAGCCATGCTTGAGGAGCGTGACACCCTGGCTGCCACAACCTTATCCTCTACGAAAGAACCTATGTGCTGCCGATACCACTCGACGGTTAGTGACAAGGCTGAATCGAGATCGTAGCGTGGCTTGTAGCCCAACAAAGATTGGGATTTTGTCAAAGAGGGCACGCGAATGCTAATGTCGGCGAAAGGGTGCTCGACGAAGTGGATCGGGGCATCGGTGCCGCAGAAGTCTACGACTCTTCTTGCCAGCGCATATATGGTTAGCGTATTGGAGGGGTTTCCAATGTTAAAGTCTTCCCCCACCGACTCCGACCGCTCGAGCATAAGGAGCAGCGCAGAGCAGAAGTCCTCGATGTAGCACCAGGAGCGGATCTGAGAACCGTCGCCGTGCACCAGCAAGGGTTTCCCGCTTAGGGCGTTCACGATAAACCGAAGCAAAGCATGATCGCCGGTTCGCCTGGGCCCGAAAATATTGAAGGGCCTGACAATTGCGATGGGCATTCCCGTCTCTCTGAAGTAGGCCTTCACCAGATGTTCCCCCGCTAGTTTGGCGATGGCGTAGCTCCATCGGGCCTCTGCGATCGGGCCGACTCTCGGCGGGCTATTTTCGTCAACGCGAAAGGAGTCAACTCCAAAGACTTCGCTGGTTGAAAAATAGATAAATCGTTGGAGCTTCTTGTTCCCTTCGAGGGCCTGGAGCAGGCGCGAGGTACCGACGTAGTTGGTTTCCAGCGTCTCACGCCCGGCGTTGCACACCCTATCTACCCCGAGGACCGCAGCGGTATGCACGATCATGTCGGCTTCCTGGCACAAGCCTGCTAGATCGATACCGTTAAGCAGGCTTCCCTCAATCGTCCGCACGTTGGGGTGGCCTAACAGACGGGTGAACTCCACGGGTTTCTGGCGAAAGGCGAGATCGAGCAAAATGAGTTGATTGTTATCCGCCAGCTTCTCCGCCAGGCTGGACCCAATGAATCCGGCTCCGCCAGTGATGAGAATCGTTTTACCTCGGAGAGAACTTGGCCGATGGCCGACTACGGATGCGACCGCTTTGGGAACGCTGGGCGGTTTTGGAGCTGATGACGCTCCTGGAGAGCTCAGCGGGCTCATGCCCGCTGAAAGTATTTCGTTCAGCGTGGGAACCATCCTCGCGCGTACGGACAGGTCTGTGGGAAGCTCAACACTAAGCTTTTTCTGGCCGGTTGGAGGTACGCAGATCAGGACTTCATCCACTTTGTGCTTCTCAACAGCCTCCGTCAAAGATGACACAGGTCCAAGAACTGGGACACCGGCGATGACCGCGCCGATCTTGCGGGGATCATCGTCCACAAAGCCCACCACCCGTAGTCCTCGGCTAAGCAACATTTCATTAGCAACAGTGATGCCGTGGTGCCCGGCACCCACCAGCAAGATTCTTCGCGACGTGTCTCCCTCTTGTTTGGACCCCGCCCGCTCGTGGATAAACCGGCGCATTTGCCTGGCACCAACTGCACCGAGCAAAAATGTCATAAACTGAATCGCGATCACCGAGATCGGGAGACGGTAGAGATCGTAGGGCTTGGTCTGGGGCAAGAGCAGGCGCAAACACAAAAGGACGAAAGAAAACGCGGCGTATGCTTCAAGCACTTGAATGACATCGTAGATGCCGACATAGCGCCACTTGTGTTTGTGCAGGCCAAACACGGTCTGAGCGAGGAAGCTTCCAATGATGATCGGCGCCAGCCACAGAAGAAACTGCCGTCGCTCAAACGGTGGGATCCTTCCGTCATATCGGGCAAGGTAGGCGAGGTAGAACGCTGTACCCCAGATCAGACCGTCAATTACGGGTC
>Ga0187819_10000117_pt1 | contig 35436 bp, 30 predicted proteins | sample NC_wetland_sal_i_15_FD_132411 | JGI IMG/M metagenome (GOLD analysis project Ga0187819, IMG submission 132411) | Wetland sediment microbial communities from Neuse River Estuary, North Carolina, USA - SO4_4 | ecosystem: Environmental > Aquatic > Freshwater > Wetlands > Sediment | place: USA... | reverse complement strand
GCATAGAGTTCACGGCCACGTTTGTCATCCGGGCACAATATGATCACAGGCTTGCCGAGGGTCAGGCCCATCGCATATTCACTAACCTTGCCGAGGCTCTCTTTGTGTTGGGCAAAATAGAGAATAACCTTCGCCGTTCTCACCATGAGGCACTCGATGATCCCCTTATCCTCATGATGCTCGGCGGCGCTGAGTGTTGGATCAAAGTAGCGAATGTGATATTTGCTCAATTTTCGTGCCTTGAAGATCTGCTGACATGTCCTAACCATGTCTCGAAAATCATCACGGGTGCGCATGGAGGTTGCGACATAGACGTCTAAATCGTTGCATAGCGATAAATAGATTCGGGTATTTTGCAGAGCCTCAACCCTCGCTTTCTGAAAGGCGGCCCACTGACCGGCATACAGAGCAATGACCTCGTCTTCGGTATGTAGAACCTCCGGGGCATCTTCGAACATCAATTCAAACAGCTGTTGTTGATTTCTACCCTCAGCAATTTGTTTTGTCTTCTCTCGTAATGATTTAGGCGTAACCTCAGCCCGTTCTGCTTGGAGGGCTCGGAAGCCCTCAAGTGCGAGCTGAACATGGTCCGCATCTCGCAAATCTTCCTTTGCCTCATAGGTCTTGCAGGCCATTTCGGAAATAAGGTAACGGCTATCTCGGGGAATTGGAGTGGCCTCAGCAACCTTTCCACGCGTTGTCATGCGTTGGGAATTAATCTGCTTTCCCTCAAAGAGCGTTTCAATCTCGCCGTAGGAAAGCAGCCGCAGGTCACGATAAGCTTGGCGAATGTTTCCCCAATACAACATAGCGTCATATACAAAGCGGCAGAGCCCCCATTCAAGTTGTTGAAGCGAGGCGATTTCGGTGAGGCCTCCAGGAGGTCGGTATTCGGTCTGCGAGAGAACCTTTGTGACCGGGTAGGGATGATTAGGCGGAACCTCCAGGAAATAATACCGAAAGCATCCCTCGCTCATGCCGGCCTGGGAGCAACGGTGCAAGGCTTGATTGAGGCCGGCCCAAGAGAGAGAGCCGGCTTTCAGCGCGTAGGCGGCGGAGCCCAAAGCAGCAAATAGGTCGCCACCCTCATCGAGCTCCTTCACTAGAGATGGGAGGTACTTCTTCAGGATGGACCAGACTTCTTCGGACGAGGTTGGCATAGGTTTTCGCTGCGGGGAAAGAAACCTCGGAGCGTAATTAAACCGCCACTCATCTTGAGAGTCAAGCGGAGCGCGGGGGATGGGGGCGGAGCGAAGGGCGAAAAGCGAAACCTTGCGCGGGTGAGGCAGCGCAAGTGGTACGGGTCTGGGCGGGGTTGTTTACGGCGGGGTTGGAAACCCCGCCCTTCCGGGAGGGATGAAAACCGCTTGCTTCTCCTCATAACCATGATATAATGTTGTTGTTTTAGTATCTGCTGTAGGCAGTTCACCCTGCGCGTGAAGCGCATCCCCAAAATTTAAGGTTGAATTGTGATTCCGCGAAAGCGGAGCGTGGGAGGAGTTTGTCTCCACACGTCACAGGAGGGGTGTGCATCATGGAACGACGCAAGAGATCCTGGCCTGCGCCCGAACCACCAATAGGCGAAGAAAGGGCCACGGCCGGCAAAGCAAGCCCCATCGCGAAGGCGGCTAGTAGCAACATTGCTTTGGGTAGGATTTCAGTCAACTCCATGAATCCAGAGGAGAAAGCAAATTCCTAGTAGCAACAAAAACGGTGTTTCTGGAAAGGCGCTGTCCGCAAAGCCAAAACGCCGGCTAGAAGCCAGCGGTACGAGAGGCAGGTCAAAAGCAGCCGGCGGGACGCCATCCCGACGGAAGGCGTCGGGACGCAGAAGGCGCGGCGCGACATGGGGAAAACCCTATGGCGCGAGCTGGCGGAGGAGCTTGGCGGTTACGAGCCAGCGGAGCTCCCAGCGGCCGTGGGAGGCGGGGCGTTCGAGGCAGGCGACGCCGGCTTTTTTGAGGGCGGTGAAGACGCCGCGGGCTTCGACGAGTTGATAGAGCATTTGATCGAGATGGGGGGCATGGCCGAAGCACATGACTTCCTTGGCCTTGAGGCGGGAAATTTCTTTTATGACTTCGGCGGGATCGCCGCCGGGCTGGAGCGCTTCGCTGGAGCGAATTTTTTCCGGGGCGAATTCCAGGGCCTCGGCGAAAATTTCGGCGGTCTGGGCGGCGCGGACGTAGGGGCTGGTGATGAGCACGTCGGGCTTGGCGGCGAGCGAGCGGAGGCCGAGCGCAGCGGCGCGAGTTTTCTGCACGCCCTTGGCGGTGAGCGGGCGCTCCGGCTCGGGCGGGGACTTGGGGTCGGTTGGATCCACGGCGATGCCGTGACGAACGAGATAGAGGATCATGGGTTATGCGACCTTTTCCTTTTCTTTGCGTTGCGCGCGACGGAAGTCGGCTTTGAGATGAAATTCGCGCTCGAATAAATCGGTCTTGCGCGCGAGGCCGGCGAGGTCGAGGCGGACTCCGTCGGAGGCGCGGATTTGGAAGATGGCTTTATGGCCGGCGATTTGAATGTCCACGCCGGCGACGCGCTGGGCGTGCTCGGACTCGAGTTTTTCGGCGACGCGCAGGAGCGAGGAGAGCAGGCGGACCTGGCGGCGGCGTTCGCCATCGAGGGCGGCGTAGGAGGCGTGCTCGAGCTGCGGATCGGATTTGCAATTGTGATAGCGGACGAGCGCGGCGACCATATCGCGCCGCCAGCCGCGCAGGCCGGGGATTTCGCCGTTGCGAATGAGATATTCGCCGTGGCGATGATGCGATTTGCGGCTGATGAAATGGCCGACGTCGTGGAGGAGCGCGCCGATTTCGAGGACCAGGCGCATTTCCGAGCCCATCTCGTGGAGGGGGCGCAACTGGTCGAAGAGGGAGAGAGCGAGGCGGGCGACTTGTTCGCCGTGCTGGGGATCGTAATCGAGGCGGCGCGCGAACCAGCGAACGCCGGAAAGCAATTCGGCGGCGCGGCCCATTTCTTCTTCCGAGGAGCGGCCGCCGGAATATTGCTCGGCGACGAGGTCGAGGAGGATGCCTTCGCGGACGCCGACGCCGGGGACGAGGAGGGAGCGGAGGCCGAGCCACTTCGCGAGCGTGGTGATGATGATGGAGGCGATGCCCATGACTTCGGCGCGGTCCTGGCGGACGCGGAAGGCGCGCATGCGGCCGGGGACATCGAGGCTGAGGATGCGCCAAGTCTGGTCGCGCAGGAGGCGGACGTTGATGGCCGGGACTCGACCGACCATGGGGCCGGCGGCGATGCGGACGAGAGCTTCGGCGTTGCCGCCGCAGGCGACGGAGATGGCGCGGGAAAGCTTGGGGGGCGAAGGGAGCGCGCTTTGGAGGAGAGCGAGAACGTGGTGGCGGAGGCGGTGGGTATTGTCTTCGTCGATGGCGCCGCGGATGGAATAAGTTTCCATGAGGCGGATGGTGCCGAGGGGGAGAGCGATGCGGTGTTCGAGGACGCCGCGCTGAAAGAAATTGAGCTCGAGGCTGCCGCCGCCGAGATCGAAGATGAGGCGGGGCTGAAGGCGGTCGCCCAAAGCCCAATGGACGGCGGCGCAAACGAGGCGCGCTTCTTCTTCGCTGCTGATGACTTCGAGATGAATGCCGGCCTTGCGCTCGATGCGCTGCATGAGGAGGCGGTAATTGCGGGCCTCGCGAGCGGCGGCGGTGGCGACGGCGCGGTAGGCGGTGACGTGGTGGAGGTCCATGCGGTCGCGAAATTCGCGGAAGGCGCGGGCGGCGAGGGCGATGGTTTCCTCGTCGAGGAGGCGGCGGGTGAAGGCATTATGGCCGAGGCGGACGGCGGCGCGCTCGTTATCGAGGATTTGAATTTGATGGGGAGAAGTGGCGCGGGCGATCACGAGTCGGATCGCGTTTGAGCCAGCGTCGATGGCTGCCAATTGGACGGGTGCGGCCACTCTTAGCGCCAGAGGTGCGACAGGGCGTGCGAAGGCTGGTAGTGCGTGCTCCGGATACCGAGATGCTTCGCGATTTGCTTGCGGAGCACGCGGTTGACGTCGGAGACGCTGCCTTCGCCGTCCAATTCGATGAAGCCGTGCCGTTTCGAAAGATACTCGAATTCTTTTTTGATCAAGGATTGATAGCGGATGAAGGATTGAAAGAGATCATTCGAGAGCGACATGTCGCGGCCGGATTCCCAGTAGCTGATGGTCTGGGCCTTTTTGAATTCGCGATCGAAGGCGATTTCCGGGCGGACGTTGAGCCAGAAGGTGAGATCGGGCCGGAGCGCCATTTCGTAAATTCCGTGGAGATAATCGCGGCCGATGCCGCGGACGGCGGAGCGGGCGATGAGGGTGAAGATGTAGCGGTCGGCGAGGACGATCAGGCCGGAGCGGAGCGCGGGGAGAATGCGGCGCTCGAGCTGATCGAAGAAGTCGGTGCTGTACATGAGGGAGAGGGTGGTGCGCGTGACGGAGTTTTCGGCCATGAGCGCATCGATATCGGCGCCGACGAGAAAGGAGCGGCGGAGGCCCATGGTTTGGACGGCGAAGCCTTCGGACTCGAGCCATTCGGTGAGCAGCGAGATTTGCGTCGAGCGGCCGGAACCATCGGTGCCTTCGAGGACGAAGAGCGTGCCGCTCAATTCTTCGAGTTTCACGCCGGGGAGCGGGGTGCCGTAAAAGCGGGAGGGAGCTTCGGGGCGGCCATTTTTTTTGGGCTTTTTGGCGCGGCGGCCGTTGGGCGGGGCGATGGCTGCGCCGTTTTTTTCGGAGGGCGTCATTTTTTGTTTGGGGCGAATTGCGCGAGATCGACTTTATCGCCGAGAATCTGGCGCATCAATTTTTGGAGCTTGTTGACGGGAACGGTGCCGTCCATGAGGACGAAATGATCAGTTTCGATCATTTGGTCGTAATTGCCGAGGATGCGTTCCTGGAAAATGCGGAAGCTTTCGGCGCGGTCGAGCGAGAGGCCCAGGTCCATGCCGGCTTCGTAATATTTCAGCTTGGGGCGGCCGGCGACGATGCGGTTGACGGCCACATCGAGCGGGGCGCGGAAATAGAAGGTGATGTCGGGAGTGGGCGCGAAACTGTAGAGGTTTCGCAGCCAACGGGGCGAACAGCCGCGGGCGGCATCGCGGGCGAAGGCGGTGTAAATGTAGCGGTCGGCGAGCACCAGGTAGCCACCATGCAGGAGCGGGAGAATTTGGCGTTCGCAGCGGTCGGCAAAATCGGCGGCGTGCAGAAGCGAAAAAGTGGTGGGCGTGAGCAGGCGGCGCTGCTTCCCGCGGCGCGTGGCGGACTTCACCAGCGGCGAAGAATTCCACTCGGTGAAATGGATGCGATAGCCGCCGATTTCGAGCCAGCGCTTGAGGAGGTAGAGTTGGGTGCTTTTGCCCGAGCCGTCGATCCCTTCGACGACGACGAGGGCGCCGGGGTATTCGCGCTTCGCCGCACGGAGCTTGACCGGCGCCGCTTCCGCGTCAACTGTGATGTCGGGCAAGACTGTGGCCATGTGGAATATACCCGGATGCAAACGCATATCATACTTCTGAACTGTGAATCCGGCGTGAAAAATGTGTTACGGAGGGGACAGCCCCGTTCGGGGCTGCGGACGGAGCGGCACGGTATGCGAACCGGGCGGAAAGGGATATTCTTCGTGCTCCTTTAGTTGAGGTTGCGACTCGGGCGGGAGAGGGTGGTGCGATGGTAGCGAACTTCAGCAAGAAATTCATCGTAGTGCCGGGAAAGAAAGTGGATTTATCGAAGTGGGACGCGGACGAGACGCTCGGCTGGCGCAAGAATCGGAAGATGGAGGAGAGCCTCGCGAAGACCGTTGCGAAGTTAGACAGTCTCCAATACGTCCTGTATGCGGAAAGAAAAAGAGCGCTGCTGATCGTGTTTCAGGGGTTGGATGCGGCGGGGAAGGACGGGACGATCCGAAAGGTGATGTCGGGCGTGAATCCGCAAGGCTGCCGGGTGACTTCGTTCAAGACACCTTCCAACGACGAGGCGGCCCACGACTATTTGTGGCGCGTTCACGCCGCCGTGCCGAAGATCGGAGATTTCGGAATCTTCAACCGGTCGCACTACGAGGACGTCCTGGTGGCACGGGTTCACAATCTTGTGCCGCAGGAGGAGTGGTCGAAGCGCTACGATCAAATCAATTCCTTTGAAGCCATCCTGAGCAAGAACCACGTGAAGATTCTGAAATTTTTTCTTCACATCAGCAAGGACGAGCAAAAGAAGCGCTTCCTGGAACGCCTCGACGATCCAGACAAGCAGTGGAAACTCTCCGAAGCGGATTTCAACGAGCGGAAATACTGGGATGATTACCGGAAGGCATACGAGACCGCACTCACTCGTTGCAGCACTTCTTACGCGCCCTGGTACGTAATCCCGGCCAACAAGAAGTGGTTCCGGAATCTCGCCGTTTCCCACATTATTGTGGAGACTCTCGAAGACATGAAGCTGAAGTTTCCGGCGCCGACGATCGATATCAAGAAACTGAAATGGCGGTAACCCCGCGGCAGGGGAATGGAATTTTCTGCTAGAATCGCAGGTCCCTGGCGAGCAGCGCGACGCGGAATATCAGCCGCGCGGCTCGGGCGATGCGGCGCCCAAAGGCAGAGGATGGACGAAGCTGTATTTCCCCGAAGTTTTCTGAAGTCCTACCCGCGCGCCGTGCGCGGCGAAGGGTGCTTCGTATTTACAGCCGAGGGCCAGCGCTATCTCGACGCGTCGGGGGGCGCGGCCGTAGTTACCATCGGCCACGGCGTGGAAGAAATCGGGCGCGCGATGGCCGAGCAGGCCAGCCAGCTCGCTTATGTTCACTCCTCGCAATTTCACACGGCCATCGCGGAAAAACTGGCCCGGCGCATTCTGGCGCTAGCGCCACACGGCATGCGGCGGGGCGGGCGCGTGTTTTTCACATCCGGAGGCTCCGAAGCCACCGAAACGGCGCTGAAGCTCGCACGGCAATACTGGCTCGAGCGCGGCGACAAGAATCGCCGGCGCGTGATTTCGCGCCAACAGAGTTATCACGGGGCTACGCTCGGGGCACTGGCAGTCTCGGGCAATACGCGGCGGCGCGAGCCCTTCGCACCGATGATTCCCGAGTGGGGCCACATTCCGCCGTGCAATTGCTACCGCTGCCCGCTCGGGCTCGAGTATCCCTCCTGCAACGTGGATTGCGCCGACGAGCTTAACCGACTGCTCGAGCGCGAGGGGTCGAAGGACGTTGCCGCGTTTATTTTCGAGCCAGTCGGCGGAGCAACGCTGGGCGCCGTGGCGCCGCCAGACGGGTACGTCCAACGGATCGCTGAGATCTGCGGCCGCCACGGAATCCTGATGATTGCCGATGAAGTGATGACCGGCATGGGCAGAACCGGCAAGCCTTTTGCGGTGGAGCATTGGGGCGTGACGCCGGATATGATTCTGATCGGGAAGGGAATCGCGAGCGGATACGCGCCGCTCGGCGGGGTGATCGTCGCCGGGCATGTGTCAGAGATGATTTCTCGCGGCACCGGATCGTTTCCACATGGTTTCACGTATAGCGCGCATCCCGTGGCCGCAGCGGCAGGAAATGCCGTGCTCGACTTTATCGAACGGGAAAATCTTTTCGCACGTGTCGAGCCTGCCGGGCAGGAGCTGCGCGCAGCGCTCGAACCGCTGCGCCGATTTTCCGTGGTGGGCGATATTCGCGGGCTGGGCTTGCTCTTCGCTGTCGAATTCGTGCGCGATGCCAAGACGCGCGAGCCCTTTCCGGCGGACGCGCAGATCGCGCTACGAATACAAGAGGATGCGATCGAAGCAGAAGTGATGACGTATCCGATTCAGGGCTGCGCGGATGGATCGACCGGCGATCATATTTTGCTCGCGCCGCCATTTACGATTACATCCAAGATGATTGAAATGCTGGCAACCGGACTCGAACAGGCCATCGCGGATCTGGAAAAGACTCACCTGGCAGGCGCGGGAGGCTCCCCTGCACGCATCTGATCGCCGTTCTCTTCGGGCTGGTTGCGCCCTGGGGCTATTTTCCTTCGCCGCCGCGGCAGTCGCGCGCAATCCGATCTCCGTCACCATGAGCGGCTATTCGGCGAGCGCCGCCGAAAAAGAGAGCGCGACCGAGGCGCGTTTTCGCGCACTTACTTCGACCGAGGAAATCGCGAAGTTTCACCGATATCTCACCGCAGAACCCCACCCGGCCGGGTCAGCGCGGAACAACGAACTGGCACGCTGGGTGGCCGACCGCTGGCGCGAACAAGGGCTCGAGGATGTGACCATCCACGAATACGACGTGCTGAATTCGACGCCGCGCGAAATTTCGCTCGAGATGGTGAAGCCCAGGCATTTTGCGGCGAGTCTGCGGGAAGAAGCATACGAATCGGACCCGGAGACAAAAAATCCAAACGTTTCCGGCGCGTTTCTGGGCTATTCCGCTTCCGGGGAAGTGACCGCGCCGGTGGTCTATGCGCACAGCGGCAACCCCGAGGATTACGAATATCTGAAGCAGCACAAAATCGATGTGCGCGGGAAGATTGTGCTGGTCCGCTATTCGAATCCTTACAGCTACCGGGGATTCAAGGCGCTCGCAGCGGAACGGCTGGGCGCCGCTGCGATTTTGATTTATTCCGATCCGGCCGAGGATGGTTTTAAACAGGGGCCCGTGTATCCGACCGGGCCCTGGGGACCGGAGAGCCACATCCAGCGGGGGGCGATTACATATGATTTCCTCGAACCGGGCGATCCACTGACGCCGGGCTGGGCTTCCGTTCCGGGCGCGAAACGGATTGCGCCGGAGAGTGCCATCTCGCTGCCGAAAATAATGGGTGTGCCGCTTTCGTGGCGCGACGCGAAGCCGCTGCTCGAAAATATGAGTGGGCCGATAGCTCCGGATTCCTGGCAGGGCGGGCTGCCAATTTCATACCGGCTGGGGGGAAAGCGGGTCCGTGTTCATCTGAAGGTGGACATGGACACGCGCGTGCAGCCTTATTACGTAACAGAAGGCCGAATTCGCGGCGGGGAATCTCCGGACGAGTGGGTGATTCTGGGCAATCACCGCGACGCGTGGGTCTTCGGCGGCGTGGACCCGTCGAGCGGGACTGCTGCGATGCTGGAGATGACTCGCAATCTCGGCGAGCTATTGCGCCAAGGAATCCGGCCGAGGCGGACGCTCGTCTTTTGTAGCTGGGACGGGGAAGAATACGCGCTGACCGGCTCAACGGAATGGGGCGAACAGTTCGCCGAGGAATTGAAGCGGAAAGCCGTCGCGTATCTGAACGTGGACGAAGCGACTTCGGGAAAGGATTTTCAGGGGGACGCGGTCGGCTCGCTCGCGCCGCTGCTGGTCGAGGTGAGCCACACGCTTTCCGCGCCTTCGGGCGGGACGCTGTATGACGAATGGAAGATATCGCGCCAGGCCGAACTTCATGCCGCGCAGCCAGTGCCGGATACCGAGCTCGCCAACACGCGGATTGGCAGCGGTTCGGATCACACGGTTTTTTTGAATTTCCTTGGGATTCCCACCGTGGAACTCACTTTCAACGGGCCCTACGGCGTTTACCATTCTATGTACGATGATTTTTTCTGGATGAATCATTTTGGAGATCCGGGCTACCACTATCACGCTCTGATGTCGCAGCTGTGGGGCGCCACGGCGTTGCGGCTGGCCAACGCGGAGATTCTGCCTTTCGATTTCGAATCCTACGGCGCGAACATCCGCCAGTTTCTCGCGGACCTGGATGCTTCGAGCCACGTCGGCGGGGAGCTCGCGATGGGTCCATTGCTGAAGGACATTTTCAATTTTCAGGCTGCTGGACGCGACCTAAACGAGAGCATTTCGGAGGCAATCGGAGGAGGGCGCCTCGATGCCGCCGCTGAATCGCGCGTAAACCACGCATTGATGCAAGTGGAGCGCAACTGGTGCAATCCAGAGGGAATTCCGGGACGCCCGTGGTTCAAACACACGATCTATGGCACGCGATCCACCTATGCCCATCTAGAGTTGCCGGGACTGGCGGAAGCCGCCGAAGCCGGAGACTGGAAGCGCGCAGCAGAGCAGGCAAGGATCCTGGAGGATGAGCTGGAGAAGAATATCGCATTGCTGGTTCAGACGAAGGAAAGCTTAAAGGCGGAAGTAAAGTAAACGCACGAACTTTGCTAGAATTGAGGTATGCAGAAGGAGAAATCGAATGAGGGGCTTTTTATACGGGATTGTTTTCACGATCGTTGTGCTGCTGGCCGGCGGCTTCTTCTATCTGAAGAAGGGATATATGAATACTCAGGCGGATATACCGCCCGGGGCGATCGAGAGAAAGCTTGCCATGGGAGCAGTGGACGCGTCGACAGAGCGGCATGCGCCGGAGGCGAAGAATCCGATTGCGGCCACAGAGCAGAACTTGGCCGAAGGAGCGAGGCTCTATCTGAATCATTGCGCGGGCTGCCATGGCATCCCTTCGAACCGGGAAAGCCAATTCGGCAAGTCATTTAACCCGCCGGTCCCTCAATTTTTCTCGGATGCGCCGGACATGCCAGAGAATGAGAACTTCTACATAACGAAGCACGGCATACGCTTTTCTGGGATGCCGGCGTGGGGCACGACCCTGAACGAGACGCAAATCTGGATGCTGGTGACGTTCCTGAGCAACGTCGACAAGCTTCCGCCCAGCGCGCTCAAAGAACTCGAGCCGACGGGGACCGCGCCAGCCGCTCCCGCCGCGCCCGCGGCTCGGTGAGAATTTTCGGGAAGAATGGCGGCGGAACGACGGAGCAAAAAACGACGAGGACCGAGCGGTAGAGTCCTGTTAAAATTTGATTTTCTGTGCGGCTTGGGCTAGGGTCTGGCTGGCACAATGAGACGAGATTGGTCCCGGTGGGGGCCTGATGAAGGCCTGGGGGGCAAATCGGAGAGGATGAAGGATGGAAGGCACCAACGGGGGTGAGTTGGATGGCTGATGCGGTAGCCGAAAAGGTGATTGTGACGCTGGCGTCGGTGAAACGAATCCCAGCGGACAAGATCACCATTGAGACGAATCTGCAGGAACTGGGAATTGACTCGCTCGACGTTTTTACGCTTCTGTTCGAACTCGAGAATGCCTTCCAGATCTCCATTCCGGATGACGATGTTCGGTCCATTCGCACGGTGAACGATATCGTTGTCGGCGTCAAGAAGCTCATCCCCGCCACGCCGCCCGATAAATCAGTGGGTTCGGCCACGCCAGCGGATTGAAGAATGGCGGCGCGCCGAGTCGCAATCACAGGCCTGGGAATCATCTCTCCTTTAGGACTCAACCTCACAGAAAATTGGAATTCGCTGCGGGCGGGGCGCTGCGCGATTGGCCCGATCGAGTCGGTGGATTGCGCGACGCTGCGCTTTCAGAACGGGGCGGAAGTCCGGGGCTACGATCCTCTGGAACATTTCGAAGGAGGAAAGGATGCGCAGATTGACCGCTTCGCGCAATTCTCCGTAGTGGCGGCGCGCGAGGCGCTGCGCGATTCGGGGCTCGAATTCACGCCTGCGTTGCGGGAGCAGACGGCAGTGATATGCGGCTCGTCGGTCGGCGGGCAAATGGCGATCGAGATGGGCTATCAGGACCTGTATCTGAAGAATCGCGGGCGCGTGCATCCGCTGACGATTCCCAAGACGATGTCGAATGCGGGTGCGAGCCACATCGCGATGGATTTGGGGCTGAGCGGCCCGGCGTATACGGTCTCGACGGCGTGTTCTTCCGCGAACCATGCGATTGGCCAGGCATTTCACATGGTGCGCGGCGGGCATGTGGAAATGGCCGTGACCGGCGGGAGCGAAGCGAATTTTGCGTTTGGGTTTCTGAAGGCCTGGGAAGCAATGCGCGTGATTGCTCCGGACACCTGCCGCCCGTTCAGCAAGGATCGGCGCGGGCTGATTCTGGGCGAGGGCGGGGCGATACTGATTCTCGAGCCTTTTGAGGCGGCGAAGGCGCGCGGAGCGAAAATTTATGCGGAGATTTGCGGATTCGCGATGACGTCCGATGCGCACCATTTGACGCAGCCGACGGTCGAAGGACCATCCCGCGCGATGCGCGGGGCTTTGCGCGATGGGGGACTGGCGCCGGAAGAGATTGGGTATATCAACGCGCATGGGACGGGAACACCGGGGAACGATCCGGTGGAGACTCGCGCGATCCGGGCCGTTTTCTGCAAGCATGCGAATAAGGTTGCGGTCAGTTCTACGAAATCCATGCACGGGCACGCGCTCGGGGCGGCGGGGGCGCTGGAGGCGGTCGCCACGATTCTGGCGCTCCATCACGGGGAACTGCCGCCGACGGTGAACTACACGGAGCCCGATCCGGAATGCGATCTCGATTACATTCCCAACCAGACGCGCGCGGTGCAGGTGGAAGCGGCCATCTCGAATTCGTTTGCATTCGGGGGGCTGAATGCGGTTCTGGCTTTTCGCGCCGCGCACTGAATAATCAATTACAAGATGAGACGGTGGAGAAAGGGCAGAAGCGCGCTCCAGGGGCCGGGCGGCGGAGTCCAGTTGCGGGTGAGTTCGTCCGAAAGAGTTAGCGCCACCAGAAGTGCAAACCAGAAGAAGCCCGCGAGGAGAATGAGGCGGGTCAAACCGCTGCTGTACTTCAGGTGCATGAAGAAGAGGATGACCAGGAGCATTTTGGTGACGGCAATCGCAAGAGCCGCCACCGTATTCCACTTGCCTAGATCGTAGAATGCGACCGCGGTCGTGAGCGCCGTGAGCGCGAGCAACGCGAGGAAAACTCCCAGGTATATCCTGACGGGAACGATGTGGCCGGACATCAGTGCCCTCCTCCCATGGCGTAGCGGCCGCCGATAAGGTAGAGAAGCGGGAAGAGGAAAATCCAGACGATATCGACGAAGTGCCAATAGAGGCCGCTCACTTCGAGCGGGTAATAGTATTCCGCGCTGAACCGTCCACGCGCGGCCATGATGGTGAGCACGGTGAGGACACCGAGCCCGACAATCATGTGCAGCGCATGCAGGCCGGTCATGAAGAAATAAAAGCAGAAAAACATTTCGACGCCCGGGGCGTAGGGGCCCGTGTAGGCAAAGCCAAAGCCGGGCACGAGGTGCTCGATATAGTCGTGGTGCCATTCGAATGTGAACTTCAGGCCCAGAAAGAGGGCGCCGAGAATCATGGTGAGGATCAAGTAAAAGATGATGTGCGATTTTCGCTTTCCGGCCTGCGCCGCATGGATGGCGAGAGCCATCGTCAAGCTGCTTCCGATGAGCACCGCGGTATTCGCCGCGCCAAACTGGACCTCGAGCAGCCGGCTGCCCGTCTCGAAGGCTTCCAGGTGCAGCGCGCGATAAATCGTGTAGCAGGCAAACAGGCCGCCGAAAAACATAATTTCCGTGACCAGGAAGACCCACATGCCGAGGTTTCCGGCCTCGTGCTGCTGATCCATGTCCTCGAATTGATGCGCGAAGCCCGGAGGATGCGCGTTGTGAACCGCCACGTCAGACACGGGGCACCCCCAAATTCGGATTGGCGTAGTCGTAGGCTTCTTCGGTGACAACCGGAATTTCCTCGAAGTTTTCCGTCGGCGGCGGCGAAGACGTCTCCCACTCGAGTCCCTTGGCTTTCCACGGATTGGGACCGGCCACCGGCCCATAACGCATGGACCAAATGAGATAGATCAGCGGGATCAGATAGCCAACGCCGAGAATGGAGGCACCGGCGGAGGACATCACGTTGAGCACCTGGAATTCCGCGGGATAAACCGCGTAGCGGCGAGGCATTCCCAGGTAGCCGAGCATGAACTGGGGGAAAAAGGTTAGGTTGAAGCCGACGAAAATTATGAGGGCGGCGAAACGCGCCCAGCCATCCGGGTACAGACGCCCGGTAATTTTCGGCCACCAGAAATGGATGCCGCCGAGATAGGCCATCACGGCGCCGCCCACCATGATGTAGTGAAAATGAGCGACGATGAAGTAGGTGCCGTTCAGGTGGACGTCGGTGGCAAGCGAAGCGAGGAACAAGCCCGTCAAGCCGCCCATGGTGAACAGGCCAATGAAACCCAACGCGTAGAGCATCGGCGCCTGATAGGAGATCGAGCCTTTATAGAGAGTGGCGGTCCAGTTAAATACTTTGATGGCGGAGGGAATCGCGACGAGAAAACTCAGGGCCGAAAAAATGAGTCCGGCATAGATGGACTGGCCGGTGACGAACATGTGGTGTCCCCAAACGAGGAAGCTGATCACCGCGATGGCCATGCTCGAAAAGGCCACGAAGGAGTAGCCGAAAATCCTCTTGCGCGAGAAGCAGGTAACCAACTCGCTCATCACGCCCATGCCCGGCAGGATCATGATGTAGACGGCGGGGTGGGAGTAGAACCAAAACAGATGCTGGAAAAGGATCGGGTCGCCGCCGATGGCTGGGTCGAAAATGCCGATGTGCAGGAGCCGCTCGAGGCCCAACAAGAAAATCGTGATGGCGATCACCGGCGTGCCGAGAATAAAGATGATGCTGGTGGCATACATGGCCCAGATGAAGAGAGGCAAGCGAAACCAGGTGAGGCCCGGAGCGCGCATTTTGTGGATGGTGACGACAAAATTCAGGCCCGTCAGGATCGAAGAAAACCCGGTGATGAAGACGCCGAGCGCGACAGGGACGACCTGCGTATGGGAGTAGGTGCTGCTGTAGGGTGTATAGAACGTCCAGCCGGTATCCAATCCCCCCGTGATTGCGGCGTATAGGGTAAAGATCGAGCCGACAATATAGATGTACCAGCTCAGCAGATTCAATCTTGGGAAGGCCAGGTCGCGCGCGCCGATCATCATTGGGACAAGGAAATTGCCGAGAGTGGCGGGAATCGAGGGGATCAGAAAGAAAAAAATCATGATTACGCCATGCATGGTGAAGAGCTTGTTGTAGGTGTCCGGCTCGACGAGCGCTCCCTGGGGCTCGATCAGGTGCAGCCGCATCAGGACGGCGAACGCGCCGCCCACGAAGAACATTAGAGTGATCGAGGCCAGGTACAGCAGCGCAATGCGCTTGTGGTCTGTGGTGAGGAGCCAAGACCTGATCCCGTAATTCGCGTTCAAGTAATTGACGCGCGAGGACTCCGCCGGAGTTCCGTGAGGAATGTCTGCGACCGCCGTGCTCATTTCGAGTTCGTCTTCCTTTCTTCCGGGCCGAGCGATTTCACGTACGCAATCAATTGCAATACCTGCTCCTCGTTGATCTGGCCCTGGAAGGTGGGCATGATTGGCGGATAGTTGGGCAGGAGGATTGAGTTCGGGGTAACAATCGCCTGCCGGATGAGAGTTTCGTCTACCAGGCGCATTTCACCGCTACGCAGTTTTTCCTGCTTGCCGTAAAGCCCCACGAGCGAGGGGGCTCTGCCTGTGCCGTCCGCGACGTGGCACGTCACACAGCCAAGCCGGTTGAAGAGGCGTTCGCCCGCCTGCGCCATGGTTTCGTTTCGCGCACCACCCGCGAGCCAGGCCGCATAGTCCGCCGGGGTCATGACGTACACCCAGCCAATCATCTCGGCGTGATCCGCGCCGCAGTATTGGGCGCAGAAAAGATGATAGGTGCCGAGTTTCGTGGCTTGAAACCACAGGGAAGAATAGCGCCCGGGCACGGCGTCTTTCTTTACGCGGAAAGCGGGAATATAGAAATCGTGGATCACGTCTTCGGACGTCATGGTCAATTTCACGGGAACGTTCAAGGGAACGTGAAGCTCGTTGATTTCCCGCGGGCCTTCCGGATGCTGGAGGTGCCACATCCATTGCTTGCCCACAACGAAGATTTCCATGGAGGCGGAGGGTGGCCGCGAATTGCGGAAATAGAGGCTCGAGGACCAGATGAAGATCACGACGGTCAGGAGGGTGGGGATCAGCGTCCAGACGATCTCAAGCGGAAGCGAGCCTTCGATATCCGGCGGGCGTTCGTCCTCGGAGCGGCGGCGGTACTTCACCATGAAGTAGAAAATAATGCCGAAGATCAGGACAGTGAAAAACAGGGTGAGGCCTGTAAGGAAGAAATGCAGGCGGTCCACACCCTCGGCGATCGAAGAAGCCGCCGGCGGACGGATCGGTATGGTTCCCTGGAGGGCCGCCAGCAAAGTGAATCCCGATTGAAAGAAGCCTGTCATGTCCCTTCCAAAAAATTCCATTCACGCGCGCATCTCACGCAGCGGGCGTGATCTATGTGTTTCGTCGCGGCAACTCGTAATGCTCACCGCGCCGGAGGACCAGAACCAGAACTCCAATCGCCAGCATGGTCAGAAGCCCGCCTGCCTTGATGACGCGCGAAACGAGCAGTCCATATTTCCCCGTGATCGGGTCGTAGTGGTAACAAAAGAGCAGAATCTGATCCACCGGGGAGCCGATCTTTCCTTCGGAGGCTTCCACCAGTCCCAGGCGAACGTCGCGCGACGGGTACTGGATGCCGTAGAAATAGCGCGAGATCTTTCCCTCGGGCGTGAGGATCATGATGGCGCTGGCGTGCGCGAACTGTTTCGAATCCGCGTCGTAGGCGTAACGGAAACCGGCTGCATTCGCCAGTTGCTTAATCTGAGATTCGTCACCCGTCAAGAAATGCCAGCCCTCAGCGGCGCCCGGGCGGCCGTAAATTCCTACGTACAGATCGCGCTTGGCGGAAGCGAGCTTCGGGGATTCGCTCGGGTCAATGCTCACGGTGACGACCTCGAAATCCTTGCCGATATCCATGGGCACATATCGCAGGCTGCGATCAATCCCGTTGAGCACCTGTGTGCAGAGCATGGGGCAGTTGTAATAAACAAGCGAAAGCAACACCGGCTTTTGCCCAAAATACTGCGAAAGCTTGACGGGATTGCCATTTTCATCCCGAAACGTCAAGCCCAGCGGAATCACATCATTCAATTTCTGATCGATTCCGACCTCTTTCAGCAGTTCAGGGCGGACGCCGATATTTTGGACCGGGCCGGTAAGCTGCGCCGCGCAGGCGGCGGGGTACGCCAGGAGGGCGAGCAAAGCCAGCGCGCTCGCTACGAGCAACGTTCGTGTGGCAGGCCTTCGAGTCACAGACTTCCTTCCCCCAAATTCATTGCAAAAATCGGCGCAGGAGATGCAGATCTCCATCACTTTTCATCCTGAGCCGGCGTTTTTACAAGATAACCGCAGGGGCCTTGCGAGCCATTGACCGGCGGCGCGCTTGGCATGGCCGCGACCTCCGCTGCCGCTATCCCGCCCGGCGCTCCATTGGCCGCAGAGCGAGCGGGTAAGCCGCGCTGGAGGATCAAATCCATCGCGCGATCGACCGGGATCCGCACCACTTCGTTGTGCGGATCAACCCAGCCATAACCGTCTAATTCACGCTCCTGAGCTTCACAATAGGCTTGCAGTTCGAGCCCAGGGTGCACCTGAAGCCGGGGTTGCGGCGGCAGGACGCGCGCGTTCTCAAAGGGAGAAGCCGGCGGACCCAGCAGTTGCGACTCTGCAAAGTAGGAAAACATGAACTTCATGGCGATGCAGACCACGACGATAATTACGAGCAGGGAGAAGCCGAACTTCAACAGGCTGCGGACATCCGCATCGCTGCGCTCGTAGCCCTCCGGGCGGCTCCCTTGCGGGGCGCGGAGCTTAGTCTCCATGCTCATGCTGGAGCGCTCCTTCAAACCGCGGATCGTGCACCGGCAACAGCGGCCACTTTTTCAATTGCCAGAAAAAGGCGGCGATCCACAGGCCGCCAATTCCAACGACCGCGCAGACATCCAGCGGCCTCACGCGCGGACCGGCCGTTTCGTACGCGGGAGCCACGAGCCAAAACACATCCACCAGGCTCAGAATGATGAGCATGCCCGCGACCTTGGAAAGGAGCTCCACGCGCCGCTTGACGCCGCGCTGGAGCAACAGCAGGAACGGCAGCGCGAAGTGGAGCACGATCAAGACCACCGCCACGGCTCCCCATCCCCCGAAGGCGCGCGACACATACCAGGGAATTTCATCTTTGATGTTTCCGGCCCAGATAATCAGGAACTGCGAGAACGAGAGATAGGCCCAGAGCATCACGAACGTCAGCATCAAGTTGCCGAGATCATTGAACTGCGACGGCGAGACGGACTGAGCGATCGGCTCCTGCCTGGAAAGTTTGCGCAGCACAAAAACCACAAAGGACATCGCCGTGAGCGCCGCCACCACCATCACAATGAATCCGTACATGGTGGAAAACCAGTGGGCCTCGAGCGACATCACCCAGTCAATCGAAGAGTACGTCACGGCAATCCCCCACAGAATCAAGCCGGGGCCGCTGATGGCCTCCATGCGAGCCGCGAGGCGCGGGTCGCCTGTGCGGTCCTGCTCGCTCGACCATTTGTTCAAGAGCCAGGCGAGCGTGAGCCAGATGAGGAAATAGATGATGCAGCGCACGATGAAAAACTGCGGGTTCAAGTAGGGCCGCTTGTATTGCAGCATGGGGTCGGCGGCGACCGCCGCAGGCTGCGCCCATTTGTAGAGGCGCGGCATGCCCAAGAGCACTGGAAGGAAAAGGATCGCCATGGGCAGGAACGTCCGCGTTCCAGCTTCGAGGAGACGCCGGATCGAATAACCCCACCAACCGCCCGTCAGATGATGGAGCATCAGAATGGCCAAGCAGCCGGTGGGAATGGCGAGCCAATAGACATATGCGAAAAGGTAGGAGCGGAAGAATTGGTCCATGTCCTGACGCGCGAAAAAGAGGCTGAGCGCAGCGCCAATCAGTCCCCAGATGAGCGCGATTCGCTGGACGCGATCCAGCAGCGGGCGAATTGTGTCCATCGAATTCATTGTGATTGCCCCGGAGCATGCGCCGCAGCGGGCGGAGCGGATCCTCGCGTGAGATTATCGCGCTCCGACGCGGGAAGATCCCCGAGCTTCGAATGCTGGCTCAATTGGAGCGCGCGAATATAGGCGACGATGCGCCAGCGGTCTTCGGGTTCGACGCGCGCCGCGTAGCTATACATTGCGCCGAGTCCATTCGTGATCACGTCGAAGAAGTGACCCGCGGGCGCGCTGCGCAGGCGGTCAATATGGTAGGAGGGCGGCGGCGGAAACCCACGCTGGACGATCATGCCGCGGCCGCTCCCCGTGTAATCGTGACAAGGGGTGCAATAGATGTTAAATCGCTCGCGCCCGCGCTCGAGATCGGCGCGCGTGATGGGGAAAGGGAATTTGTCAACGAGGACGCCATTTTCCTTTCCGGTGTACAACAATTCGTCGAGCCGCAAATGCCCGCGCGCGACGGTTCCGGGGACGGGCTGGCGCTCGGAACGCCCGTCGTCAAAGAAGGTGGCCGGGTCGTAGGGCAGATATTTCGGCTGGACGTGCATATCGAGGCGGCAGCCCGCAACCAGGAGGCTCGCGGCGGCGAGACAGGCGGCGCCAAAAACACGCGCGAAGGCGGTAAGGCGCGCCGGATTGCGGCACTCACGATGCGCGAATTCGATTTCAGGCCTCAATCTCGAACACTCCATGCGGTTTCAGACTTTCAAGAAACACCCTGGTTTGCGCCAAATCAAATTTTTTATCCCGTGCTTTCACGCACAGGAAGAAGCGGTCTTTCGATGCGAGGGCGAAGCGCGCCACGTTGAAGACCGGATGATACGGCGTCGGGAGGCCGTTCATGGCCAGCATTCCAAAAACGGCAGAAAGCGCGGCACCCAGGACGGTCAACTCAAAGGTGATGGGGATGAACGCAGGCCAACTGTTGAAGGGCTTGCCGCCGATATTCAGCGGGTAGCTGATCACGTTCGCATAGTACTGCATGAAAAATCCGGTCAGACAGCCGACCACTCCCCCGATGAAAACCACAGCCGGAAGCATCGTATGCTCGAACCCCACGGCCTCGGCCAGCCCCTCGATGGGCAGGGGCGTGAACGCGTCGAGGCTCTTGTAACCGGCGTCACGGGTGCGGCGCGCGGCTTCGAGCAGTTGCTCGGGCGTATCGAATTCGGCCAGCAAACCGTAAATGGGCTTTCGCTTCATCCCGCTATCTGTGAATCTCCGGATTTGGGTTGCGGACGCGCGCGAGATACGTGGTGCGCGGACGCGTGTTCAAATCATCGAGCAAACTATAATTGCGCGACTGGGCCTTTAATTTGGCGACGCGGCTGTTGGGGTCGTTGATATTGCCGAAGATGATGGCCTCGGCCGGGCAGGCGGCCTGACAGGCCGTGATGATTTCACCGTCGCGGACGCTCCGGTCTTCTTCCTCCGAGCAGATTTTCGCGGCATTGATTCGCTGCACGCAGTAGGTGCACTTCTCCATCACGCCGCGGCTGCGGACGGTGACGTTGGGATTCCGCAGGCCGAAGAGGCTCGGGGTATTCCAGTCCGAGAACAGCAGAAAATTGAACCGCCGCACTTTGTAGGGGCAATTATTCGAGCAATAGCGCGTGCCCACGCAGCGGTTGTAAGTCATCTCGTTGAGACCCTCGGGACTGTGCGTGGTGGCTCCCACCGGGCAGACCACTTCGCACGGCGCATTTTCGCACTGCATGCACGGAACCGGCTCGAAGTACATCTCCGGATTTTCGAGGCCGCCACGGAAATACGTATCCACTCGAATCCAGTGCATGGCCCGGCCGCGCGAGACTTGGTCTTTCCCCACCACGGCAATGTTGTTTTCAGACTGGCAGGCAACCACGCAGGCGTTGCAGCCGACGCAGCGGTTCAAATCAATCGACATTCCCCAGGCGTAACCTTCGTGCTTGAAGCCGGGGTAGAGCGAGAGGCCCCTGGTGGCTTCCTCCTCGGGAACTTTTGCGAAATCGGGGTTCTGGCGGAATTCTTCGAGCGTTGCGACGCGAACCAAATCGCGGCGGAAGGCTTCGACGCTTTCCTGTTCCGCCTGGTGACCCACGATGTCGATGGCGTACTGGTGCTGGGTGACCGCGAAATAATACTTTTCGGAAGTTTTTTCCACTTGCAGGCCACCGGCGATCCACGGCGCGGCGGAGGTGCGGATGAAATTCGCATTAAAACCCGGGCCGGTGCCTACATGCCCGGCGCGCCGCCTGCCATAGCCTAAGTGCAGGGTGACGGATTCGTCCGCGTGGCCCGGAACAATCATTACGCCGGCCTTCGTTTCGCGGGTGCCGAGTTGGAGCTTCACGTAATCGCCGGTCGCGACGCCGAGTTTCTGGGCCGTAGCCGGGCTGATCATTGCGGCGTTATCCCAGGTGAGCTTCGTAATTGGCTTCGGCAGCTCCTGGAGCCAGCCATTATTTGCAAACTGACCGTCGAAGACAGTGGGGTCAGGCCGGAAGGCAATTTCGAGGGTGGAGGAATCGCCGGACGGGGGCTGGGCCGCCTGCTCTATGAAATCCGGCCGGAAAGTGACGGGAATTTCGGGCAAGGCAGTTCTCGCCATCAAGCCGTCATGCAGCGAGGTTTCCCAGAATGCCTCGAAGGCTTTGTCCTTCTCAGGGCGCTGCGCCTTCCAGTAATCGCGGATAAGATCATGTCCGGATTTGCCGGCCTGCCCTGCAAGGACCGAAACGATCTCGTAAGCCGAATGCCCGTCGTAGAGCGGCGCAATCAACGGCTGGATGATGCTCACTGTCCCGTCATACGCGCGGGAGTCGCCCCACGCTTCCAGGAAGTGCGTTCCGTTCACGTGCCAGTGGCAGAGCTCGCCGGTTTCGTCGAAGTAGAGGCCGGAGTGGACGCGCAGGGCCGCCTTGAGCAGAGCGGGGCCGAAATCGAAATCCGCAGGCGCGTCATAGACGGGATTGCCGCCGAGAATGAGGAGGACCTCGACTTTTCCGGCGTTCATGTCGTTTACGAGTTCGCGCAGCGAGTCGATTTGGTTCACCGGATTCGCTTCGAGGGGCTCGGTGTAGTAAACCGTCTTGCCGACATTGCCGAGTGAAGCGTTGATGGCGTGCGCCAACGCATGCACAACAGGCGGCTGCTCTTCCCCCGGGATGACTATGCAAGAACCACTGTGCCTTTCGAGATCGCGGGCCACGGCGGCGGTCCAATTTGCGGGGATTTTTCCTGCCGAGGCTCCGTTGGCGCCACTAGCGCCGGCAGCGACGGCTAATGATAGTTGGCGCGCAAATTCCACTACTTCACTTGCGCGGACCGCCACTCGATGATCCGCCACTGCGCCTGTGCCTGTAGGCATGCTCTCGACGACGTAGAGTCGGTTCAATTGAGATGACGGCCCTTGGATGGCGCGGCGCGAAGAAAACTCACGCGCGTAGCGCACGTGGCCCGGCCCGGAAGAAAGAAAATCGGAGTCGAGCGAAACGACGACGTCAGCCTTGTCGAAGCGAAAGACCGTATTCACGGGCTTGCCGAAAGCGAGGCGCGCGCCTTCGCGTTCATTGTCGCGCCCGCAGGGCTCATACTGATGCCACTTCGCTTCCGGGAATTGGGTGAGCAGTGCCCGAATTTGAGCCGCGAGCGTAGGCGAGGTGATCGTCTCGGTGAGGATTCGCAGTCCCGCGCCCCTTGGAGCGAGTCGCGACCGCGCGTTTCCCATTGCGGTAACAAAGGCGCCCCAACCGCTGATTCGGCCCTCGAGCATCACCGACTGCGAGCGGTCCGGGTCATAGAGTGTGAGCGCGGAAGCCTGCGCGAAAACGTCTGTCCCGCCGAGGCTTCCGGGGTGCTCGGGATTGCCTTCCACCTTTGTGGGCCGCCCCATGTGACTTTCAACCAACAAGCCGGCGGCGACACCCGCGAGCGGCATCGAGGTGGCGTAGAAGAGCGGCTTGCCGGGTATGATTTCCTCCGGCGGCCTCACGTAGGGCACAATTTTTTCGGTGGGCAATTTGGTGCAGGCGCTCAGGCCGGCGAGGGCCGCAGAAGCGGCGGCTAGTTTCAGCAACTCCCGCCGATTGATTCCATCGGGATGAGATTCCGCGTTGGCGGGAAATTCATTCTCGAGAAATTCGCGGTATTCCTTGGTCTCGGACAATTCGTCGAGACTTTGCCAGAAGCGCTTGCCATTGCCCTCGGCGAGCTTCGCTCGCAAGGCTGAGAAGTCCGTCGAATTCGGATTCTTCGCGTTGGAGTCGGGGTTCATTGTTTTCTTCGCATCGTGTTCATCGGTGGCACGTCGAACAGTTCGTCAGCTTCTGAATCTTGTATTCCTTCACGAGCTTCAGCCCCAATTCAGCCTGGTTTGGAGGGGCCTGGTAATGCGGGTTGAATACTTCCGATTTCGGCCGCACGTATTTTTCGGGCGCGCGATGGCATTCGAGACACCAAGACATGTAGAGGGTATTCGCACGCCAGGTGAGCGGCATCTCGGCCACGGCTCCGTGGCAGGTGGTGCAACCGATGCCCTTGCTTATGTGAATGCTGTGATCGAAATAAACGAAATCCGGGAGCGCGTTCACGCGGGTCCAGGAAATGGACTTGTCGTCGCGGTAGCTCGCACGGACCGGCTCGAGCATTGGCGCATTCGTCCATATCTGCGAGTGGCAGGTCATGCAAGTCTGCGTGGGCGGCACGCCTGCAAACGAAGATTTTTCGACCGAGGTGTGGCAATACCGGCAATCAATCCCCAACTCGCCGGCATGATGCTTGTGGCTGAAGGGAACCGGCTGTTCGCGGGCCACATTCACGTTCGTGTAGTAAGAGGACATTCCGATCTCATACAGCGCAAAGCCCAGGAGACCTAAAATGAACACACTGCCATAAATGGTCAGCCGCGAGATCAGGTTCGTACTGTGATGAAATATCTGCGCCATCGAACCCTTAGAACTCTCTCCCTATTTAGGCCGATTCTGATCCTGCGTTTCCTCGACCAGTGTGCGCATCTCGTAGATCGAAATCATGGGCAAGAAGCGCAAGAACAGGAACAATAGCGTCAGGAAAAGTCCGATCGTGCCCACAAACGTGGCCCAGTCCCATCGCGTCGGGTAATACATGCCCCACGAAGAGGGCAGGAAGTCGCGGTGCAGGCTAATCACCACAATCACGAACCGCTCGAGCCACATCCCCACGTTTACGATGAGCGAAATAATGAAAAGCATGGGAACGCTGGAGCGCACACGCGGGACCCAAAGGAATTGCGGAATCACGATATTGCAGGCGATCAAGAGCCAGTAAAAAAACGCGTAGGGCCCGGTCATGCGATTCAGGATCGAAAATTTGTCGAACTGGTTTCCACTGTAGAAGGCCATAAACGTTTCCATCATGTAGCCGTAAGCCACGATCAATCCGGTCGCGAGCATCACTTTGGCCATGTTTTCCAAATGGCGCATGGTGATGAAATCTTGCAGGCCGTAAAACTTGCGGATGGGAATCGCCAGCGTCATCACCATGGCGAAACCGGAATAGATGGCGCCAGCAACAAAATAGGGAGGGAAAATGGTGGTGTGCCATCCGGGAAGCTGCGCAATCGAAAAATCGAAACTGACAACCGTGTGGACGGAAACAACCAGCGGGGTCGCGAGGCCAGCCAGCAGGAGCGAGGCCACCTCATAACGATGCCAGTGCACTGCCGACCCGCGCCAGCCCATGGCCAGGATGCCGTAAATCACCTGAGAGGCGCGATTCTTTGCGCGATCTCGCAGCGTGGCGAGGTCCGGGATCAACCCTACAAACCAGAAGAGCAAGGACACGGTTGCATAGGTTGATACCGCGAACACGTCCCACACCAGCGGGCTACGGAATTGCGGCCAGGTCCACATCGGGTTCGGGTAAGGCGTCAGCCAGAAGAACAGCCACGGCCGGCCCATATGGAGAAGCGGGAAAAGGCCCGCACAAGCCACCGCGAATAGCGTCATCGCCTCGGCGAAGCGGTTGATGGAAGTTCGCCATTTCTGGCGCAGCAAAAGCAGGATCGCGGAAATCAATGTCCCGGCGTGCCCAATCCCGATCCACCAAACGAAATTCACAATGGCGAAGCCCCAACCGATCGGGATGTTGATTCCCCAGATACCCACGCCGGCTACGAGGAGGTAGGAAACGGCCAGCAGCAACAGCATCAAGAGGGAAAAAGCGATGGCGAAGCCGAACAGCCAGCCTTTCGTCGTGCCGCGGCTGAGCACGATCGAGCTGATCTTGTCCGTTACGGTTCCGAGCGTGTGGCCCGGCTCGAGCAGCAGATTGCCCTGGCCGGCCTCGGCTGCGTGTTCAGAACCCTCAGAGTCCACGAGGCTACCCCATCGTTGAGCTAGTTATCCCTGCGAACTGCAAGAAGGGGTGTCGAATGATCTTGAATCGCGGCCTTCAAGATCCAGAAATGCCTGCGACTCGGTTTATAGGTCAGCAAGCGGTCCGCGGGGTCTTTCGCGCCCTGAGTCCGCACTGATCCCCTGAATCTGTGGTGCATTCAGGAGGCCATAGCATAAAGCGGGAGCCGTGCGGACGCAAGTTGAATTCCCCCGTTGCCGTGCTCGGGATGTCATATTCTCGCGCGCCCAGGAATGCGGGGAAGACTACTCCGTGCGGGAAAGAATCGTGAGACGGGGATCGATCAGAATGTGTGCCGGCCTGATTTTCGAGACGAAGCGAAAATGGGTTTCCGGTCCCGTTGTCACCACCACTCCCAGCCGCTCCTGTTTTCCACCGGCCCGGCCGGCGTAAAGGGGCACCGCAACGGTAAAGACATCGTTAACGCCGGTTTGCAGCAGCCTGCCGGTCACCAGGAATTCCTGATCGTGCGGAGATACGTGAAATTCCACGGAGTAATGGGGAATGCCCGTACCGCGCACCCATTGCTCGAAGAACCAGTCCATCGAATGCGTCCCTTCCAGGTCCATGGCCGGCGTCATCCGTTGCTCGACTTCGCGCTGCAAATCATCCGTTGAGAGCGAATGAAAGCGATGCTGGCTCAGAATCGAGCGCAGGAGTTCGCCGAATCGCCCGTCGGGATCGCCGGCATCGGGGTCACGCAGCATTTCGTGGAGCATATGAATCACCCAGGTCCCTTTACCATAGGTCACAGTTTCATAAGCGCCCGGCGCTCTCGAAGACGTCAGGCGGAAACCAAAGGTCAAGGGTCCGGCATCACCGACAATTTCAGAGGAACCAGGAATTTTGATGGAGAGGGCTGCTCGATACCGTTCCAGCCACGACGACAGACGGTGTTCACTCGGCTTGCGGGCGTCCAAATACAGGAGGGCGAGATAATTGGCCATCCCTTCTTCAATCCACCCATCGCGATAGATCGCGGGCCCCACTACGTTGCCCCACCACTGGTGCGCTACTTCGTGAAACGGCATCAATTCGCGGGTCTCCTCCTGGGTCCGTTCCGCGAGTCCTGCTTGCGTTTGCGCTTCCGGCGACAGGAAAACAAGCGTCGAGAGATAGACCAGCCCCGGCCACCCCTGCCCGAAATTGCCGGGAATTTGCGACACATCGAGATGGTCGAAGGGGAACAAGCCGTTGATCCCTTCGAAGAAATGAATGCTGTCGGAAACCTGGCTGCCGAGCCGTTTCAAAACCGCAGCCGGACTCGGTGGCGGCAGTTCAGGTGCGACCCCAAATCGTGTTGGGTCATGCGGCGTCTCAAGCAACGGTGGCAAGACAGAAGAATGAACCGCAGCGCCTCTTTGGAGCATGGCCAGAATGGCATTCTCGAGCTGTTGGTTGGCATAGAGCCGGATCTTAGGATGATCTCCGCCGGCCGTTTCCATCTTGTACTCACCCAAATTGAAACCGGCCACGGCGAAGGGAACGTCCGATTTCCACCGGCCAGATTTTGCTTCGGTTTCCTCTTGTGCTTCCACTTTCGTGCCCGTGGCAACCAGGGTGAAGCGCTTTGGCCATCGAAACGTCAAGTCGAACGGGACGAAGTAATCCCTGCCTCCCATGTGCGCGTACCATGTGCCATGCTCGCCGACAAATTCGACGCCGTTTCCCGCATCACTGACGACGCTCCCACGATACTTCACATTCACATGAAACTCTTGCCCAGACATAGCAGGCGCGGGGAGCGCCACGAGGAGTGAATCATTGCCCTGGCTAAGGATATCGCGCTCGCTCAAATCCTCATTTTGGAAATAGGCGAGTGGCTGGCCGGTTTCAAGAGTCACCTCTTGCACGGCCAGGTTTCGGGAGAGTTCGAGGGGAAGAATTCGGTCACCGGGCCGCTTCGTTATCACGTGGAGCGAGGTCTTACCCTCGAGTGATAGATCGTCCGCAATCATCGTCTCCACTTGGTAGTCGGCGGGAGAAAATGTTTCGACCGGCGTTTTCGGCGCGTCCACGGCGCGGAAGGAAGCCCATGTATCGTAAAGGCGTTTCCCGCTCGCAAAATGCGGCTGACCGATCAGGACCTGCTCGTCGCGGCGGGCATCCACCAGCACGTCGAACGGCCCCACTGAATCGCTGGCGATGCCCGCATAGAAATACGGCAGTGGGTCCGTCGAGAGCCAATCAAGCATGATCCGCAGCGAGTGCCAGGGGTTTAGATTGGCAATTACAGGCTCCCAACTTTCCGCGAACACTGGATCGCTAGCCTGTGACGTGCCGCTCGCTTCCAGTTCCTTCCGGATTTCTAAAGCTGTGTCGTCCGTGAAGCGCAGGTAGGCGCGCGAGAACGATTGATCGAGGATGGGAACGCCCAGGAATTGGGCCAACGATTGACGTTCGCTGCGGTCGCGGGGCGTGGCAAAAATGTGTCCGCGGCCGGTGAAAACTGCGCCGGTGACGCGCCCGTCGAGGGCCTCCAAAAAGGCGAGTTTGCCATCCAGGAGCCGGAGATTGATGATATCGCGCCGGAGATTCAGTTCTTGCACGGCGTACACGTGTGCCGCGTCGGTCCGGAGCACGTTCAACGCTTGGTAGAGCGCGTGGGGGTCGGCCGTGGCACCACGCGCGAGGGCGCCAGGCGAACTCGCGGCCGCGGTCTGCAAGCCCCACGAGTCAGGGGCCAAACCTAGCGCAACTACGCAAAGCAAGCTGGCCGCCAAGACTGAATAAGATGCAGCGACCCGGCGACGTAGCGGGGCAATTCGCATTAAAACGACTGTACAACTTAGGGCATCGGGCAGCAAGGAGCCCGGCGAGACCTGCACGGCTGGTTGTTAAAATTACTTTGTGAATCGCGCAATTCGGGTTTCGGTGTTGATGCTCCTCGCCGTGTCGTCCGCAGCGGGCGATACGATTGTTCTGAAGAACGGCCGCCGAATCGTCGCATCGAACGTGAAGGAAGATGGCGAGCATGTCACCTACGAGACTCCCGCGGGAACGATGTCTATTCCGAAATCCATTGTGGCGCGAATTGATCGCGATGGCCTGGGGTACTCCTCGGCAACGAGAGCATCTTCCGAGGCGCCAGTATCCGCGCCCCAGATAGCGCCGGTTCGAGGTTATGAAGAAATCCTGGCCTTAACCATCCACAACGACTCGATTGATTTTGCGTATATCTCGCAGCTGGAATCCGATGCGAGGTCCGGCTCCTCTATCGCCGTCGAGAAGGTTGCCGCGGCGCACTATGCCGCCGCGCAATTCCTTGCCGCCAAGGGCGACACCGACTCCGCGATTGACCACTATCGCCAAGCCCTCATCTTCGCGCCGAAGGACGTGGGTCTGCTCTTGAACCTCGCTGTCCTTTACTTGAACCAAAGCCAGCCCACGTCTGCGGTCGATCCTCTTGAGCGGGCTCGCCGCATTGACCCGGATTCCTTCGACGTCGCCAAGCTCATGGGCTGGGCCTATTACGAGGCAAACAAGCCGGAGCAGGCTATCGCGGAATGGGAGCGCGCTTTGAAGTTGCGGCAGGATCCGGATATCAAGCACGCGCTGGAAAAAGTGGAGCGCGACAAGGTGGAAGAAGAGAGTTATCGCGAAGGGGAAACGGCGCATTTTGCATTGAAGTACAGCGGCACGGCCACGCCTGATCTCGCAAGCGCCATCTTGCGCGCGCTTGAAGATGATTTCCGCGATCTCGAGTCTCAGCTCGACTACACCCCCCGCGAGCAGATTTCCGTGATTCTCTATACCGAGCAGGCATTTGCGGATATCACGCGCGCGCCGAGCTGGGTGGGCGCGCTCAATGACGGACGCATCCGCATCCCGGTGCAAGGACTCTCCGGAGTGAACGGGGATCTGGCGCACGTCCTGAAGCATGAATTGACGCACAGTTTCATCAAGCAGAAATCGCACGACCGCGCGCCGACGTGGCTTCAGGAAGGCGTGGCGCAATGGATGGAGGGGCGGCGGAGCGGGGCTGACGCGGCGGCGCTGGTGGAAGTCGCCGGCCAGGGGCAGGCGCCGCGCCTCGAGACGCTCGAAGGCTCGTGGATGGGCTTGCCGGGGAACGCTGCGCGCTTCGCCTACGCCTATTCACTCGCTGCGGTCGAAGCCATCATTCAAAACGGCGGGATCGGCGACATCAGCCGGCTGCTCGACCGAATTTCCTCGGCGCCGTCAACAGAAGCAGCTTTGCGCGACTCACTCCACTCCGACTACGCTGACCTGGATCAGCAAACCATCGCCTACCTTCGGCGCGAGTACATCCGCTGAACTGGATTAAAGAGTCGCGAGAAGCCCAGCGATCAAGGCCGCTCGTTCAGGAAGTGCGCGGATTAGGATGTGCTCCTGCGGGCTGTGCGCGCCGTCACCGACAGCGCCAAGCCCATCGAGCGTCGGTACCCCTAGCGCTGCGGTGAAGTTTCCGTCTGAGCCGCCGCCTGTTGCAGCCTCGCCGAGGGGAAGGCCCATTTCGCGCATCAACGATTGCGCGCGGCCAAAGAGGACGCGCACGGCAGGTGTGCGCTCGAGCGGCGGCCGGCTCGGGGCCATGCGCACGTCCACTCTTGCGCCTTTCAGAATCGGCCGCAGACTCCGCAGTTTTTTCTCAATTGCTCGTGCATTAGCCAGGCGTACATAGCGCAAATCCAGGTGGGCGCGCGCCTCCGCAGGAACCACGTTGGTCGCGGTGCCGCCCTCCACGACGGTTGCCTGGAGCGTGACCCCGCGGCGGCGATTGTTCATTTTCATTAGCCGCGCAATTTGCAACGCCAGCTCGTGGACGGCATTCACGCCTTTTTCTGGATCGATTCCCGCGTGTGCCGAGCGGCCGGTGACAATAATTTCGGCGCCTCCCACGCCCTTGCGCGCGGTCTTGAGATTCCCCTCGGGCCCAAACGCGGGCTCGAGGACCAGCACTGCGTCGCTTCGTCGCGCTTCCTGCTCGATAGCGCGTCGCGAGGTTTCGCTTCCGATCTCTTCGTCCGAGGTCCACAGAAAGACGAGCCGATTGCGCGGGCGAATCCCTGCCGCGTGAAGCGCGTCAACCGCGGCTAGCGCCAGCACCAGGCCACCTTTCATGTCGAATATTCCCGGTCCCCAGGCGCGCCCCTTCGCAATGAGAATGGGCATTTTTCGGAGCGATCCTTGGGGATAAACGGTGTCCAGATGGCCGAGGACCAAAATCTGGCCGGCGGAGCGGCTGTTGTCTGCCACCATCTCGGCGCGCACATGGTCCCCGCGCTTGCTCTGCCTCAAGATGCGGATCTTCGCGCCGCGCCGCCGCCATTCAGCGGCGACCATGCGGCCAAAGCGATCCACGGCGGCTTTGTCGCGGCTCGGAGACTCGCAGCGGACAAATTGTGCCAACAACCGCACCATGCTCTTTTCGCGGCAGCGCAGCTCACGCGACAATTCCCGCATATCTATAGGGACTTCCCTCATCGCGCCGGTATCCTAACAGCGAGATTCCGGGACAACAACGCCATCGGCGCGATACAGGCAGAAGGGGCGGCGATTCCCACACGCCCGCGTTTCGTATAGAATTGTTTGATTGCGGCCTGAGAAAAACAGCTCTCTGTCCAGCACGCTGATTGCACAACGAGCCAAGCACAAAACCGATCACAGAGGCAAACGATGATTCTCGATATCAACGGCATCATGAAGCTTCTCCCTCATCGTTACCCGTTCCTCCTCGTGGACGGCGTCGAGGAAATGGAACGGTTGAAGCGCATCGTGGGAATCAAAAACGTCAGCATGAACGAGCATTTTTTCCAGGGTCATTTCCCGGAGAAGCCGATTATGCCGGGCGTGCTGATTCTGGAGTCCATGGCGCAAACGGCGGCCCTGCTGATGCTGCATGAAATCCCAGACCGCGACAACAAGCTGTTGTATTTTGCGGCCATTGACAACGCGCGTTTCCGCAGGCCGGTGGTTCCCGGCGACCAGCTGAAGCTGGAAGTGACGGTCGTCAACTGGCGCGGCACCATCTGCAAATTCCAGGCCCACGCGTACGTGAAAGGCGAACTGGCCGCAGAAGCGGAGCTGATGTGCAAGATGGTTGATCGCGAGCCCGCCGAAGGTTCGGCCCCGGAATCGGTCGAGAAGGCACGATGAGCGAGATTGATTCGCGGGCGATCATCTCGCCGACTGCCCGATTGGGTTGCGGAGTGAAAATCGGGCCGTTCGCCGTGGTGGGCGACGAAGTGGAGCTCGGCGATGGCTGCGTGCTTGATTCGCATGCCGTGGTGCAGGGGCCGGCGCGTCTGGGACGCGAGAACCATCTGTATCCGTTTTCCTCGATTGGGAACGATCCACAGGATTTGACGTACAAGGGCGAGCGGGTATCGCTCGAAATCGGCGACGCGAACCAGTTTCGGGAATTCTGCACCGTGAACCGGGGAACCGTGAAGGGCGGCGGGGTCACGCGCGTCGGCAGCAACAATTTGATCATGGCCTATGCGCACATTGGGCACGACTGCCAAATCGGCAATTCCACGATCTTCGTCAACGGAGCGACACTGGGCGGGCACGTGACGGTCGAGGACTTTGCGACCATCGGCGCCTTCTGCCCGGTGCACCAATTTTGCCGGATCGGCAAGCACTCCTACATTGCCGCGTTCACTGTAATAACCCAGGACGTTCCTCCTTACTCCAAAATCGTTGCGCCGCGCGAGACGCGCTGCTACGGCGTCAACACCATTGGCCTCGAGCGGCAAGGCTTCTCACCCGAGCGCATTCAATCGGTTGAAAAGGCGTTCCGTTTGCTGTTGCGGTCCAAATTGAACACCGCGCAAGCGCTTGAAAAAATGCGTGGAACCCTCTCCCACTCCGAAGACGTCATATCACTAATCCGGTTTATCGAATCGGCCGAGCGCGGCCTTACAAAATAAGAAATGACCATGGCCGCATCAACTGATACAGCCTCCGCGCACTGGGGGCTCATCGCCGGGAATGGGGATTTCCCTTTTCTTGTGCTCGAGGGGGCGCGCAGCCGGGGCATCGAGATGGCGGTAATAGCGATTCGCGAGGAGACTTCGCCCTCGATCGAGCGTATCGCCCGGCGGCTGCACTGGGTGAGCCTCGGCGAGCTCAGCCGCACGATCGAATTGTTGCACCAAGAGGGTGTGAAGCGGGCGGTGATGGCCGGGCAGGTGAAGCACAATAAAATTTTCAGCACGATCCGGCCTGATTGGCGGCTCGCCAAATTGTTATTTTCGCTGCCCGCAAGAAATACCGATGCGCTGATCGGCGCCGTCGCGCGCGTGCTCGAAGACGAGGGGATCGAACTCGTGGATTCAACGAAATTTCTTGGGCCGCTCCTGCCCGAACCGGGAATTCTCACGAGGCGCGCTCCGGACGAATCGGAAGCTGGCGACCTCGCTTATGGGCGCGATGTGGCGCAGCGGATTGCGGGGCTCGATTTGGGGCAGACGGTGGTCGTGCGGGACCGCGCCTGCGTGGCGATCGAGGCCATGGAAGGCACGGACGAGACCATCGAGCGCGCCGCGCGCATAACCGGCGGGCAGCGGCTGGTGGTGGTGAAAGTAAGCAAGCCGAAGCAGGATATGCGCTTTGACGTGCCCGTGGTGGGATTAAAAACTATCGAAGTGATGAGGCGGTCGAATGCGACGGCTCTGGCGATCGACGCCGGGCGAACGCTGCTCTTCGATCGCGAGGAATTGATCCGCGCCGCCGACGCAGCCGGAATCGCCATCCAAGCTTTCGCGGCGGAAAAGGCAGCGGTGGAGCCGGAAAAAGCGGAAGCGAAGAGAAAATCGTGAACCAGAGAGCTATTCGCGTTGCGGTCGTGGGCGCCGGAGAATTCGGGCGCAACCATGTGCGCGTGTGGTCCGGGCTCGAGGGCGCGGAGCTTGCCGGGATCGCCGACATTGATGGCGGGCGCGCGGAGCGCGTGGCTGGCGAGTTCGGCACGCGCGTCCTGCGCGGGATCGAATCGCTGGCAGCCGAGGGTGTGGAAGCAGTCAGCCTCGCCGTGCCCACAAAAGAGCACGCGCGCATCGGCTGCCGCTTGCTCGATGCCGGCCTCGATGTGCTGGTGGAAAAGCCCATGGCTGCCTCGCTGCGTGAAGCAGATGAATTGATCAGAGCAGCGAAACGCAATGGGCGGATTCTCCAGGTGGGGCACGTGGAGCGATTTAACGCGGCGACGGTGGCAGCGATGAAAATCGTGTCGCGGCCCATGTTCTTCGAAATCCACCGGCTGGGGATTTTTACGCCGCGAAGCTTGGATATTGACGTTGTGTATGACGTCATGATCCACGACCTGGATATCCTGTTATCGTTGGTTAAGTCTCCGGTTTCGGACCTTAAATCAGTCGGGATACCGGTGATGACGGACAAAGTGGATATCGCACACGCCCGAGTCGAGTTCGAGACAGGCACGGTGGCCAATCTCACGGCCAGCCGCGTTTCGATCGAACGGGTGCGCAAGATGCGATTCTTCCAGGAGCATGAATATATTTCGCTCGATTTCACGCGCCAGGATGCCTTGCGTGTCCGCGTGGAGCCGGGCGAACCGCAGCCGCAAATCAATTTCGAAAATCTGCCGACCGCACCCGAGGAGCCACTGCGGGCCGAGTTGCGCGCTTTTCTTGAGTCTGTTCGCACCCGCCAGACTCCCGCAGTTGACGGCGCCGCGGGGCGGCGCGCGCTCGAACTGGCCGATCGCGTCATGGCAGGCATCCTCGAACACGCGCGGCGCGTCCAACTGGGTGCATACGCCCCGCAGGATATTCGATGATTCCCCGCGTTCTGGTTCCGGTGGATGTGCGCCCCGTCTCGAAAGACGAGCCGAGAAAAGTGGGCCATCGACTGGAAACGTACATGGACGAGCGGACGGTGGTGCCTTCGGGCGCATCGGATGCGCCTCCGCTCGATGGCAAGAGCAGCATCCCGGCGCACTTTCCCCTGGGTGTGCTGGTGGACCGCACGCTTGTGCCCCGCGGCCTGCCCGCAACTCGCATCGAAAGCTTCAAGCCGCTTTCGGAATATGCCCCGATTGCAATTCTGGATTCGCGCGTTGTGGTTCCCGCATATGTCGAGCCGGCTGCCCCCGGAGAAATTCAGGAGTTTGTGGACCACGCCTCGGAGCGGATGAGCGCCGCGCGGCGCGAGGTGGTGCAGCCGGATATTTTCACGACCGGCGACGCCAATCTGCTGATCGAGCCGGAAGAAAAAATAGACCCGAAGAAGGATTTGGTGACGCGCGCGAGTTCGGTGCTGGTCCACATCGGTCTGATTATTTTCATCATTTTTATTCCCAAGATGTTTCCCCCTCACGTTCCGACCCGGGATGAGGTTGAACTGGCCAGCCGGTCGCTCGGCTATATTCTCCCCGAGGACATTCCCAAGATGCCGGGGCCGCCGCCGGGGCCCAAGATGCACATTGCGCCGAAAGTCTTGAATGAGGTCGCGCCTCCGCGGCCGGAATCACATGCGCCCGTGGCGCCGCCAGTGGCAGCGGAGAAACCAGCGGTGGAGTTGCCATCGTCTCCGACGCCGCACGTGCCGACCACGAGCCAAGTACCTGTGACACCGACTCCGGATCCACGCCCGTCGAGCGTCTTGCCCGTCACGCCACCAAGTAACCCGACACCGGGGAAGCTCCGTCTCGGCATACCCAGTACATCTCCGGGAAAGTCGCTTCAGGACCAAATGGATGATGCGCTTCACCACGGCGGAGGCGGGATGACCTATGGACCGCCTGGAGGGGGTGGTGGCGGAGGCGGGGGTGGAGGCCGAGGCGGCCTGCGAGGGATGCAGCCCGGCGTGTCGATCCTCACGCCCACGGAGGGAGTGGACTTCAACAGCTACATCAATCGGCTGTTGGCGACGGTAAAGAGGAACTGGTACGCAGTGATGCCGGAATCGGCGATGATGGGTGACAAGGGGATCGTTGTGATCACATTTAAGATCAACCGCGACGGGGTGGTCCCGATGCCTGACCCGAACCTGGAGCGGACATCCGGGAAAGAACCTTTGGATGTTGCCGCGTTGTCTTCGATTCGCACTTCGAGCCCGTTTGAGCCGTTGCCTCCGCAATTCAAGGGGCCGTTCATCGAGTTGCGTTTTATCTTCTTCTATAACCTGCCTGTTGATTACGGCCAGTGACCGGTCCGTGAAGCTGAACCGCACGCAAGTTTTTGGCGCCCTCCTACTTGCAGCGCTTGCCCTGCTCGTCCTGCTGCTGCGGTATTGGAAATATTCCGGATGAGCACTCTCGACCGGCTCGTCGTGGTTCTCGGGCCGACTGCCGCGGGCAAATCGGCGCTGGGGATCACTCTCGCGGAAAAATTTGGCGG
>Ga0187819_10000116_pt1 | contig 35637 bp, 29 predicted proteins | sample NC_wetland_sal_i_15_FD_132411 | JGI IMG/M metagenome (GOLD analysis project Ga0187819, IMG submission 132411) | Wetland sediment microbial communities from Neuse River Estuary, North Carolina, USA - SO4_4 | ecosystem: Environmental > Aquatic > Freshwater > Wetlands > Sediment | place: USA... | reverse complement strand
GTCCGTAGATCTCATCCGCCACCCCAAAGGCATGCCGCAGGCCATCGCAGGATTCCGGGCTGAAATGATGAAGGCGCAACGGCACTGAACCCGTTGTAGACTGAAACCCTGTGCGCTGGTTTGCTTGGTTGCTGATTCCCATCGCGCTCGCGGCCGCTGATTGGACGCAATTTCGCGGGCCAAACGGCGCTGGCGTCTCTCCCTCAAATAACCTCCCGGACCACTTCGACGCGCAACACAATATGGTGTGGCGGACAGCTCTGCCGCCGGGACACTCCTCACCGGTCTTCACCACTGAGAATATCTTTGTCACTGCGTTCGAAGGCAAGACCTTGCTCACCATCTGCCTCGACCGCGCCACCGGCGCAGTGCGATGGCGGCGCGCAGCGCCGCGCGACCGCGAGGAAGTTTACGAACAGATCAACGGTCCGGCATCGCCGTCACCCGTCACCGACGGCGTCAACGTTTACGTCTTCTTCGGCGATTTCGGAATCCTCTCCTACGACCCCGAAGGCCATGAGCGCTGGCGCTTGCCCCTCGGCCCCTTCAACAACGCCAACGGCCACGGCTCATCGCCGATTCTCGCCGGCGGCAAGCTCGTGCTGATCTGCGATCAAGACACTGGATCCTATCTGCTTGCCGTGGACGCCCAGACCGGACGCGTGCTGTGGAAGACCATGCGGCCCGAGTGCACCCGCGGCTACGCCACGCCCGCGGTTTACCGTCCATCCAGCGGACCCGTAGAATTGATCGTTCCCGGCTCCTTCGAAGTAGCCTCATACGCCCTCGAGACCGGCGAGAAACTGTGGTGGGTAGGCGGCATGGCCTGGCAGCTAAAATCCGTGCCGCTCATCGACGGCGATCGCATCTTCGTGAACGGCTGGGAAATCGGCGGTGATCCCGAAGAGCGCCGCAAAATCGCGGACTTTCCCGCCATTCTTGCCGAGTATGACAAGGACCACGATGGCAAACTGTCGCCCAGCGAGGCGCCTCCGCATCGCGCCTCCGACTGGTTCGCTGAAACCGATCTGAACCACGATGGCTACATCGACGAGCGCGAGTGGCAGTTCTACCAGATCCGCAGCGCCGCTCAGAACTGTCTGGTCGCCATACGCGCTGGAGGGCGCGGCGACATCACTAACACCCACGTGCTCTGGCGATACCGCAAGGCCCTGCCCAACACCCCGTCGCCGCTTCTGTACCAGGGCGTGATCTATCTGATCCGGGATGGAATTTTTACCAGCCTGAACCCGGAGAACGGCGAGGTATTCAAGCAGGCGCGCCTCACCGGAGCGCTCGGCCGTTACTGGTCATCGCCTGTCGCCGCCGGCGGCAGGATTTTCGCCGCCAGCGAGGATGGGAAAATCGTCGTGCTCCGCGCCGCCCCGCAATGGGAGATTCTGGCCGTAAATAATCTCGACGAAGACACGTTCGCCACCCCTGCCATCGTGGACGATCACCTCTACGTGCGCACGCGTACCGCCCTCTACTGCTTCGCCAACCGCGGCGACATTCTGCCAAAATAAGAGAACAGCGGGGGAGCCCATGGTTACAGCAATGCGGAATATCCTTGTTTCCCTGGTTTTTTCCATCCTCTCGCAAGCGCAAACGTTGCCTTTTTTCCTCAACAACACGAGCAACTTGATCTCCCCCGCTACGGGGCCCCAGAGCTCCACGGTTCTCTTCGGGGCCGCGGTCGCCCCGGATGGCACTGTCCAGCAGGGCACGAACCTGTACTTGTTCAGCGAGGCCAATGCGTCCATTCGCCAACTCACCAATTATGCGGGTAATTCGAATCTGACCGGCGTCACCAGTGTGGCGTATGCGGACTCCGCAGGCTTCGCCGCATTCGTCTCGCTGCCGGCGGGCCCTAACAGTGTGGCGGAGGAAGTCCATCTGATCGATATCTCAAGCGCTCAGGATCGCATGCTGGTGTCTGACAATGAGGGTTGCGCGGAACCGCTCTGCATACCCTGTTTTCGGCCGTGTGTCGGACCGGTGCACGTGAGCGCAGACGCCGGCAAGGTGCTTTACGAGGTGGCGAGGCAACAACCGTTGGTCGTGGTCAATGCGGACGGCAGCGGTCTCACGCATCTCCCCATTTACTCTGGCTCGCTCGCGCCATCGCCGCTGCGCGTGATCAGCAGCGCGGGGATGGTCGTCTTTACGTCTTCGGCGCTATCCGCCTCCACCACGGCTGCGGGAGCCGACGTCTACACCATGAATCTTGACGGCAGCGGTCTCACACAGGTGACGAAATTCGGCAGCGCGATGTTCTCTGCTGGTAACGCAACCATCAGTGCCGATGGATCACTGATCGCATTCGAAAGCAATTTCTCCGCGGCGGGCGCGGCGCAGAACAATCAGATCTGGCTGGTACACCCCGACGGCTCAGCCCTGCGGCAGCTTTCGACGGGTCCGGACACCGCCAGCAACCCCTCGATCTCCGCGGATGGCTCCGTCGTGACATTTCTGCAAAGCGGGCAGATCAAGCGCGCCGGCACCGGCAGCAATGAAACCATACTCACGTTAACGAATCTCTCCGTGTCGGCGCCGGGCAATCCGGCTTTGAGCCCGGACGGGGCTTGGCTTTCATTCACTCTCGGCCCGCGATCCGGGAGCGCTGCGGCCGTGTATCGCATCCCCACGAATTCCCCCAGCCATTCTCTTTCCTCCCTCGCCATCTACGCGCCGCATCTCTTCAATACCAATGGCGTGGTGAGCGCGGACGGCTATGGTGTGCCGTCGCCAGGATCGCTGATCAGCGCCTACGGCGCCAACCTCGGCTCAGAGGAATTGACACAGGCAAACGGATTCCCGCTGCCGGTATCGCTTGACAGCGTCTCACTGCTCGTCAACGGCGAGTCCGTTCCTCTGCTCGCGGTCACGCCGTGGCAGATCAACGCGCAATTGCCTCAAACCGTGCCGGCTGCGCCAGCCACCTTCCAGGTCCGCGTGGGCAATGTTGCGTTGCCTGCAGCCAGTGTGCAGGTCAGCAGCATTTCGCCGGAGAACTTCGTCATCCCGTTCACGCGCGGAAATCTTTCCTATCCGCAGGCGGCGGCATTCCATGCCGGTACCCGCATCTTAGCGGACATGGACCACCCGGCGGCCGCAGGCGAGACGCTGGAGATTTACGGACTCGGATTTGGCGTGACGGATCCGTTGGTGGCCGCGGGCGTGCCCTCGCCGGCCTCACCTCTGGCCCGCGCACACCAGATGCCTCAACTGCAGATCGGAGGCGTGGACGCAGCCATTAAGTTCGCCGGCCTCACCCCCGGGGTGGTGGGCGTTTATCAGGTGAACGCCGTGGTTCCACAAGGACTCGCAGCGGGCCTTCAGAACCTCACCTGGAGCGGCCCCGGCGGGCCCGTAGACAATTCGTCCATCGCGGTGAAATAAGTTCAGCACCGCCGGCTGCAATAGTCCCGCCAGGTTTGTCGATAGGCAGCTTCGATGTTTTGGGCAAAGCGTTTTCCATCCATGAGTGGGGAGTGCACGAGCCGCGCCCGCAACTGTTGCCGCAACGCGGCGAGACGCGGCAGGTCGTTGGCCAGCGCCACGGCGGCGCTGATGAACCCTTCGTCAGTTTCCGCGGCGAGTTCGAGAAGATTGAGGTGGAACAACTGGCTCAACCCCGCGCGCCCCACGCAGGTCTGGCCTACGCGCGTGATGACCGGCACGCCCATCCAGAAAGAATCGAGGCTGGTGGTGTGCCCATTGTAGGGGAAGGTATCCAGGCCCAGATCGATGTCGTGATACGAGTGCAAGTACTCGGCGCGCGGTCGAACCGGGACGAAAGTGACGCGTTCCGGAGCGATGTCCTGCGCCGCCAGCCGCTCGAGCAAGCGCTGCCGATGGGGGCCGGGCGGAGCCATGAGCAGAAGGCGCGCATCGGGGAGCGCGCGCATCACGCCGTCCCACAGGCGGAGCGTGTGGCCCGTGAGCTTGCATGGATTGTTCAAGCAGCCGAGCGTCAGGTAGCCGCGCTGCAGAGCGGGCAGTGCGTTAACGTCTGGTTGATCTGCCAGCGGATCGTAACACCAGAAGGAATCGGGGAGCCGGATGGTGCGTTCGCTGTAATGGCTCTCAAAGCCGGGAGGATCGAGGCGCGGATCGGTAAGGCGGTAATCCATCGCGAGGATGCCCGTGGTCCCGGGATAGGCGAGCCACGCGATCTGAACCGGCGCCGGCTTGCGGGCAAAGACCAGCGGCCTGCCGTTGGCCATGTGCATGGTCAAATCCACCAGGATGTCGATGCCATCGTCGCGGATGAGATCGCAGAGAGCCGCGTCATCTAGTGGGCGCACCTCGCGCCAGACGTCGGCATAGCCGGCGATGCGGCGCGTGCAGTCGTCGGGGCGCTCCACGCTCGAGTAGCAGAAGATCTCGAACGCGGCGTGCTCATGATGTGAGAGCAGAGGAATGGTGAACAGGGCCTGGCAATGATCGCGGAAATCCGGAGAGACGTAGCCCACGCGCAGCCGGCGGTGCGGCGACGGATCGTTTGAATGTCCACGAATCGCTGAGAGCAACGGCGCCGCATGGCGCTCGTTCCAGCGCAGGCATTCCTGGAGGATCGTCTGTCCGTCCAGCGCCTGAAAACTCAGCGCGTATGCCAGGTTGCTGTGCGTGTCTGCATCGGTAGGATCAAGGGCCAAGGCCTTACGAAAGCAGTCGATGGCTTCATCGAGTTCACCGGCATCCTTGAGCACGTTACCGAGGTTGTTGTAGAGGGCGGGATGCCGGGCGCTGAGCGCCAGGCCGCGGCGGAGAACCGCTTCCGCTTCAGCGATGCGGCCGACGGTGCGCAGCAGGCAACTGAAGTTGTTCAACGCGACCACGGCTTCCGGCTGGGCGCGGATGGCGGCTTCATACGCCGCGCCGGCCAGTTTGAATTCGCCAAGCTCCTTGTAGACGATGCCGAGGTTATTGAGAGCATCGGCATAATCCGGGCGGAGCTCGGCGGCGTTACGGTACTGCTCGGCGGCTTCGCTCAACCGGCCGAGTCCCTGGAGCGCGATGCCGAGGTTGTATGCCGCTTCGGAATTGTTCCCGCCGCGCTCGATGGTGCGCTCGAGCACTGTCGCTGCTTCGGAGAATTTCCGTTGCCGGCAGAGCGCTGACCCGAGATTGACGCCATACACGGGGACCTCCGGCTGCAGATCCGCGCCGGCGCGCAGCAGTTGGAGCGCCTCGTCGATGTGGCCCATTTCCTGAAGCACGGTGCCGAGGTTGGACATGGCGCCCGCGTAGTTGGGCCGGAGCGCCAGCGCGCGCCGGTAGGCCGTTTCCGCTTGCAGAAGATTTCCGGAGAGCTGGTAGCAATTGCCGAGGTTGTTGAAGGCATCGGCAAAATCCGGCTTGAATTGCACAGCGGCCTCATAGGCGCCGATCGCGCGGCCATAATCCCCTAGCGACTGGAGGGCGTTTCCGAGGGAGAAGTGGGCCGCAGCGGAGCGCGGATCGGCATCAAGAACGCGCCGATAGGCCGCCGCTGCTTCCTCCCATCGACGGAGCGCCGCCAGGACTTCACCGAGGCCGAATTGGTAGCGCGGTTCGCCCGGAGCACCCGCAATGGCCTGCTCGATGAGCGTCAGCGCCTCTCGGGGACGCCCGTCCTGCAGTTCCAGCAGGCCCAAACGAAACAGGGCGACCGTGCCCGCTGGCGCTTCGGCCAACACCTGCTCGTACAACCGGCGTGCTTCGGACAGATCGCCCGCGCGATGCCGTTCTGTCGCCAGTTCCAGCAGTTGATCGGGGGTCATAGCACGCGGCGCCGGGGAATCCCATGGTCCCATGAGCACGCACGCATGGCTCAAGCTTACCGCCGATCTCAAATCTCCGCCCTCCTGAACAAGCCCGAAACCGCCGATAGCATTGTGTGGGCGCAGTTGTCGTTTCCCGGGCCGCCTTTTCTATATGGATATGACCGTCGGTAAGAAAATCATTCTGGTTTCGAGCGCGAGTGTGGCGCTGAGCACCGCCGTGGCGCTGCTGGTGCAGAGTATGACGATTCGGTCTCAGGGTATTGAGTTGACTCGCAATACCATGCGGGCAGCAGTGATCGCCGCAGAAAGCATCCGCGCATCCATGGCCTCGCTGAGGGCACGAAATGCCTTTGACGATGCGGCGATCGTGCGCGAAGCCAGGGGTGCGTCCGACTACCGCCAAACCCGGCTCTATGACACGATCCCGGTGGCGGCGGCGTGGAAGTCCATCGAAAAGGTGGCACGCCAGGAGGGCTTCGAATTTCGTGTGCCCAAGCGACATCCTCGCAATCCGCGCAACGAGCCCACTCCGTCGGAAGCCGCGATCCTGGATTTCCTGGAAAAATCAGGGCAGGAAGAGTACTTCATGTCGGACCGGGCGGCTAACCTGATCATCTATGCCCGGCCCGTGCGTTTGACCCAGGATTGCTTAGTTTGCCACGGTGACCCTGCCAACAGCCCCACCCACGACGGTAAGGATGCGCTCGGGTTTTCCATGGAAGGCTGGCGTGAAGGGGAGGTACACGGCGCTTTCGTGTTGACGGCACATTTGGACCAGGTCGACCACGTCGCCTCCGCGCGTGCGCAATCCGCCGCCATGCAAACCACCTTGCTATGGACGCTCCCCACGGGCCTGCTCATCGGGCTGGCCTTCTTCGTTTACAGCCGAAGGTCGATCGTCCGGCCGCTTTTGGAAGTTATTGGAAGCACGCGCGTATCGAGCACCGAAACGGCGGAAGCATCCAAGCAGATCGCGGCCACATCACAAAGTCTGGCGCAGAGTGCCACCGAACAAGCCGCGTCCCTGGAGGAAATCAGCGGCGCCCTGGGGCACGTTACCGAGAAGACCCGCAAGGCGGCCGACGGAGCGCAGCAAGCCAAGTCGTTAGCCGATGAGACCAGCTCGGCTGCGGTGCGGGGAGGTGAGGACATGGCGCGCATGGAACAAGCCATGGGTGAGATCCGGACGGCTACGCAAAGCGTATCCAGAATCGTCAAGACCATCGATGAAGTCGCCTTTCAGACCAACATCCTGGCTCTGAACGCGGCGGTGGAAGCCGCCCGCGCCGGCGAAGCCGGAGCCGGGTTCGCGGTCGTGGCCGATGAGGTTCGCAGCCTGGCTCAACGCAGTGCGCAGGCCGCCAAGGAGACCACCGCGCTGGTGAGCGACGCGCTGGAGCGAACCGTTCGCGGGGCTCAAATCTGTGGCGAGGTGGTGGCAAGGTTCAAGGAGATCGAAGATCGCGGTACGCCTCTCAACGAGGCGGTGGGCGCCATCGCTTACGCCGCCGGCGACCAGCGAGCCGACATCGAACGCGTCACCACTTCGGTGGCCGAACTGAATCGGGTGACCCAAGGCGTTGCCGCCAACGCGGAGCAGAGCGCGGCCGCCGCCACCGAATTGAACGCCCAGTCGGAACATCTAATGGGTGCCATCCAAGCCTTGAACACCTTGGTCGGCGAAACCGCTTAACAGGAGCGGAATTAGGACTCTGGCAACTCGTTCACTCCCTATCGCCAGCCCGCGGATTCAAGTAGATAGGGCTCAACCTCTCTCCTCCTCTCCCGTTCCGCTCAAGTTGAGCGACTCCCCGCCCTGCGGCCAAAACAATCCCTGATCGAACCGGTTGCTTTTCCACGGCCGAATATCGAACCATTGAGGGACATGCGCCTGACGTACGCTTCCGCCACAATGTTGTTTTCCGCCACCAGCTCGAGCTCGCGGATTACTTCCCTCGACTGGCTGGCCATCGCCATGTACTTCAGCGTTTTGCTGGGCGTCGCGTGGTGGGTAGTGCGCAAGGGCAAAGACTCGGCCGCGGACTACTTCCTCGCCGGCCGCAACCTGGGCTGGTGGATTATCGGCGCCTCCATCTTCGCTTCCAACATCGGCTCCGAGCATATCGTGGGCTTGGCGGGCTCGGGGGCGACCAGCGGAGTGGCCATGGCCCATTACGAATTGCACGCCTGGTGCCTGCTGGTGCTGGCATGGGTGTTCGTGCCGTTTTATATGCGCTCCATGGTTTTCACCATGCCGGAATTCCTGGAGCGGCGATTCAGCGAGAAATCACGCTATATTCTCTCCATCGTTTCGCTAATTACGTTCGTCATCTCGAAGATTGCGGTCGGAATTTTCGCCGGCGGTGTCGTCTTTGCCACGCTGTTTCCGGAGATGCGCCTCCACCTTGGAGGAATTTCCATGGACAGTTTCTGGATCGGCTCGGTGCTGGTGATCGTGCTGACGGGACTCTATACGACGCTGGGCGGCATGCGCGCGGTGGCCTACAACGACGCCGTGCAGGTCACGGTTCTGATCGTCGGCTCCACGTTGCTGACGGGTTACGGGCTCGTCCGCCTGGGCGGTTGGAGCGAACTCCGCCATTGGTGTGGTTCGGATATGTTCAACCTCTGGAAGCCGCTCATCCCCGCGGGAGTCCAGGGCACCTGGGCGCCCATCATCCAGACGGACCAAGGCGGGCACGTGGTCAAAGAGGCCTGGTACTTCAACGGAAATTTTCCCTGGCTCGGCATGCTCTTCTGCGCGCCGATCATTGGGCTTTGGTACTGGTGCACCGACCAGTACATCGTGCAACGGGCGCTGGGAGCGCCGAACGAGACTGTCGCGCGCCGGGGCAGCATTTTTGCCGCGTTCCTCAAGCTGTTTCCGGTGTACCTGTTCATCATTCCGGGACTGATCTGCTTCGCGCTGGCCCGGAGCGGCAAGGTCCCCGAGCTGACGCAGATGATCGGGCCCGACGGCCAAGCCATTCCAGCCGCCTCCAACGGCGCCTTTCCAATGATGGTCCAGTACCTCTTGCCTCCGGGCATTCGCGGCATCGTCGTGGCTGGACTCCTTTCCGCCTTGATGGGTTCACTGGCCGGCGTGTTCAATGCCTGTTCCACCCTCTTCACCGTGGACCTCTATGAGAAATGGAAGAAGGGAGCTTCGCAACATCAGATCGTGCGGACCGGCCGAACCGCCACTGCCATCATGGTGGTCATCGCTCTGGCGTGGATTCCGGTCATTAAAAATGCTCACGGCCTATACAACTACTTGCAGTCGGTGCAAGGGTATCTGGCTCCGCCCATCTTCGTTGTGTTTTTCTTTGGTGTCTTCTTCAAGCGTCTCAACGCCCATGGAGCCTTCTGGGCCATGATGGTCGGGTTTGCGTTAGGCCTCTTCCGCATGGCCGTCGACACTCCAGTGACCCTGGGTCTGGAAGGATTTCAGAAGGGATATCCCGAGGGATCGTTCCTCTGGGTTGTCAACAACATCTATTTTCAGTACTTCAGCGTGCTAATCACGGTTGTGTCGGCCGTCGTGATCGTGGCGGTGAGCCACCTGACCGCTCCGCAGGACGACGCAACGATTCGGAGCCTCACGTTCGGGACGGCAACCCAAGAAGATCTCCGCCGCACACGCGAGAGTTGGGGCTGGAGAGAGGTCACAGCCTCGGGAGTTGTTTTGCTGTGCATCCTGGGGGGCTACCTCTACTTCCGAGGCTAGCGTTCTTACGAACTCTAACTAAGTAAAAAAAATTTTGGTAGTAAGTGGGGCTTCGGTGTATACTTGCCCGATCTGGTACGCCTGGAAAGGGATTTGGGAGGGAGCTACCAGCATCGGACCAGGTCCGTTCCTAACAAAAGGAGATTCCGTGACTGCTCAGGTTCCGGGCAAGTCGTGCGGCTGCGCGCGCCTGCCCTTCTGCCGTTTCGTAGTTTGTGCCTCGTTCTTACTGGCGGCCTCTTCCATGAGGGCCGATGTTAGCGGAAAAATCTTGGGAACGGTTACCGATACGAGCGGCGCGGCGATTCCGGCCGCCACCGTATCACTGCACAATGCCAATACCGGCTTCGAGCGCAAGACCGTCACCGACGGCAGCGGAAACTACGAACTGCTAGCGGTCCCGGCAGCCGAGGGCTACTCGATTGAGGTGGAAGCGGGGGGCTTCAAGAGAACTTCGCAAACCGGAATCAAGCTTCTGGTCAACCAGGAGCTGCGGACGGACTTCCAACTGCTAGTGGGCGAGCTGCAGGAGACCGTGACCGTGCAGGGAGAGCCGGTGCAGGTGGAATCCAACAGTACCCAGCTTGGGGACGTGATTGAAGACCGCAAAATGACGGCGTTGCCCCTCAACGGCCGCAGTTACCTCGATCTGCTGGGCCTGCAAGCCGGAGTCGTGCCCATCAACAGTACGCTGGGTAACCAGCCGGTGATTCCCGTTTCCGGCAACCTCACGGGGGGCCAGCTCTCGGTCAACGGGCAGCGCGCAAACGCCAACGCGTTCATGGTGAACGGCGGTGATGTTGAGGAGGTCGGCTACAACGGCGCCTCCATTGTGCCCACGCTCGACTCCATTCAGGAGTTCCGGCTGCTCACCAATAGCTTCGATGCCGAGTTCGGCCATTTCTCCGGCGCTGTGGTGAATGTGATTACCAAGTCCGGCACCAACGCCCTTCATGGGACGCTGTTCGAGTTCCTGCGCAACGACAAGCTGGATGCACAGAACTTCTTCGACCGCGACCAGACGAACCCCGTTACCGGCGCTGAAATCCCCAATTCGGCGCGAGGCGTCTTCCAGCGCAATCAATTTGGAGCGGCGTTCGGCGGCCCGATCATGAAGAACCGCCTGTTCTTCTACAGCGACTATCAGGGAACTCGCGAAGCGCGAGGCAACTCCACGGGCAACATCCTGGTACCCTCCCTTCAGGAACGCGGCGGCGACTTTTCGGATGTCGGGACCACCGGGTACAAAGCGCTTACAGGGATCGTTCGCGGCGACAACAATCCGGCGGATGGGACCATGGCTACCGTGCTCAGCCAGCGTTTGGGGTACACCGTTAATGCGGGGGAACCCTATTGGACGCCCGGTTGCACGACCATGCAGGCGGCCATGGATGGAATCTGCGTGTTCCCTAACCAGGTCATTCCGCAGTCAGCATGGTCACCGGCCGCCAAGGGCTTGGTCCAGTTCATTCCGCTGCCCGTGGGCGGTTCGGGAGGCACGCCGTTCTTTTCCACGAGCGCTCTAAAGAAGACTTTGGATGATGAAAAGTGGGCCCAGCGTATCGATTTGCTCACCAAACGTACCGGCGACTGGGCTTTCTACTATCACTTTGACGATGCCACCGTAATCAATCCGCTAGGGGACAGCGACATCCCCGGGTTTGCCAGCCGGATTCCATCGAGGGCGCAGAATGTCAACATGAGCAACACCCATGTCTTCGGTCCATCCGCGGTCAACGAGTTCCGTCTTAATTACACTCGCGTGGCATATCCGGGAGGCTATCCCATCGGCGGTTTGGGAAAGGTGAGCAGTTTCGGTTTTCAGGAGAGCGGTTTGGGTTTGTTGCCCGCGAATCCGGTGAACGAAGGGGTTCCGATCATCACGCTGGGCCAGCTCGGCGAGACGTTCGGCGCCAACATCACCGACGGCAATTACCAAAACAACTACCAGGCTTCCGAGAGCTTTTCCAAGATTCTGGGGAGCCACACCTTGAAGTTTGGAGGCACCGCCCGATACCACCAGTGGAACCGGCGCGGTGGGCCGGCAGTCAACGGACAGTATGCTTTCTATGGCTCGGAGACCGGGAACGACTTCGCCGATTTCCTGCTGGGCGCGCCGGATTCATTTATCCAGAGCAGCCGGCAGTTTCTGGACGCCCGCTCCAAAGCAGGCGCGGCCTATATCGAGGACAACTGGCGCGCGCGTTCGAATTTTACGATCAACATGGGCCTGCGCTGGGAATTCGACCAACCCTGGTACGACACCGAGAACAAGATCCAGGCGTTTAATCCCGGCCAGCAGTCCACCATTTTCCCGGACGCGCCCACTGGCTGGCTTTTTCCCGGCGATAAAGGCATTCCCTCAACGCTGGCGCCGACGAAATACGACAATTTCGCTCCGCGGCTGGGCTTGGCTTGGGCTCCCGCGGCGTCGGGAGGAATTCTGGAGAAGATCTTAGGCGGACCGGGCAAGACGAGCATCCGCGCGGCAGCCGGCATCTTCTACACCACCATTGATACCACCGGACAAAACTTCGAGACCGGCGACGCACCCTTCGGTTTTTACTACGTAAGCCCGAGCCTGGTTTACCTGGAGGAGCCTTTCAAGAGCCGGACCAGCGGCCAGAATCCGGGGCAGCGCTTCCCGTTCATTCCCCCGCCGCTCGGAGGCGGAGACATCAGCTTCGCCCCGTTCTTGCCCATCGCCCTTTCTCCGGCATATGAGGGCAGCAACGTTCTGCCGTACGCAGAGGATTTTAATTTCACCATCCAGCGCGAACTAAGCAAGTCCACGATCCTCACTTTGGGATATGTGGGCACGCGCGGCCATCACTTGTTCACGATGTACGAGATCGATCCCGGCAGCGCAGCCAAGTGCCTCCAGATCCGCCAATTGTTTATCAATGCCGGACAGCCAGGGGGCGCCTGCGGGCCGTTCGGCGCAGATACCATTTACACTCTCAACGGGCAAACTTTCTACGGCACGCGTCCGTTTTCGGTGACCTCGGGGCGCTACGTGAAGGAGGGCGAGCTTGACTTCGGAGACCAGCCCATTTCGACGACCTCGGCCAATTCCGACTACAATGCGTTCCAGATGACGGTTAACAAGCGGGTAGGCGCGTTTCGGTTTCTGGGCGCCTACACGTTTTCGAAGTCACTGGATAACTCGTCGGGGTACACGGAAATCGTGAATTTCATGAACCCCAAGCTGAGCAAGGGTCTTTCCGGTTTCGACATGACGCACAATTTTGTGCTGAGTTATTCGTACGATCTGCCGTTTGCGCGCCCGCTTTCCAACCGCAGCGGAGTATTATTCAAAGTGCTGGATGGCTGGGAACTCTCGGGTATCACGCGCTTCACCACCGGCGTGCCGGTTACGATGCAGCAGAGCGGGGATCAATCCTTGTGCGATTGTGACGGCCAGGGGCTCGGCTCCGTGGATCTCCCCAACTGGAACGGCCAGCCCCTCACGTTTTCCAATCCGCGAAACTCGCCCAATTTCCAGTACTTCTCCACGAGCGAGTTCTACGGAATGGCACTGGGCGTGGGAGGAAATGCCGACCGCCGCTTCTTCCATGGACCCGGTCTGAATAACTGGGATATGGCGCTGTTCAAGACGACTCGGATTACGGAACGGATCGGCCTGGATTTCCGAGCTGAGTTTTTCAATGTATTCAATCACGCCCAATTCAACAACCCCGTGGGCGATTTCAGCAGTCCTAATTTTGGCGAGGTTACCAGCGCCCGCGACCCACGCATTGGCCAGCTCGCTTTGAAGCTTCACTTCTGATGCAATTCTTCCGGGTACGCGCAGCAGCCGACCTGTGAGCCATGCCGGCTGCGCGTAAGCACGGGCTCGTCGAATCGGCATGGCCGGAATTCGGCGTGGGCGAGCGGCCGCCTGCCGCTTCAGTGGACGAGTTTCAATCGCGGATTGACGCAGCCAGGCGGGCGATGGAGTCGCGCCGGCTCACGCACTTGGTGGTCTATGGAGATCGGGAGCACTTTGCCAACCTAGCCTATTTGACCGGCTTTGACCCGCGGTTCGAGGAGGCCCTGCTCATCATTCCACTGCATGCCGCGCCGATGTTGCTGGTGGGCAACGAATGCGAGGCTTACCTCAGCGTCAGCCCGCTCTATAGCGCAGGGTGGCTGCGCAGCGAGCGCTTCCAATCGTTCTCGCTGCTCAATCAGCCTCGTGGCAACAGCCGGCGCCTTGACGAAATCTTCCGTGACCTCGGCATCGGAAAGGGATCGTCCGTAGGTTGCGTGGGCTGGAAGTACTTCTCCACAGCAGAGCACCCTCTGGGACCGCGCGCCATCGACCTGCCGGCCTATCTGGTGGACACCCTACGCGAGCTGGCGTCACCCGAAAACGTGGTCAACGCCACGGATATTCTCATGGACCCGGATTGCGGGCTCCGGACGTTTTGCTCTCCCGCAGAAATCGCGTACTTCGAGTACACCAGTATCCTGGCCTCCGAAGGGATGCGGCGGATTCTGTTCGGTCTGCGCGATGGAATGACAGATTACGAAGCGGTGCAGTTGGCTGGCTACAACGGAGAGCCACTGGCTTGCCACATCACGTTCGCCACCAGCGACAATCGTCACGGAGGGCTGGCCAGCCCCGCCGGCACACGAGTCCGCCGCGGCGACTTTATCAGCCTGAATGTGAGCTATTGGGGAAGCAACAGTTGCCGCGCGGGTTGGGCAGCTTCCTCTGCCGCGGACCTGCCGCCGGCGGCGCAAGACTACGTTCAGGAATTCGCCGGAATCTACTTCGAAGCCATGAATGAGTGGTTCGCGCTGCTGCGGGTCGGTCAGACCGGAGACGCCCTCCACGAAGTCATCCGGACGAAGCTGCCTTTCGAGAAGTTCGGCATCTATCTCAATCCCGGCCATCTGATTCACCTGGATGAGTGGGTCAGCTCGCCCATCTTTGCCGGATCCAAAATCCCGATTCATTCCGGCATGGTGATGCAGGCGGATGTGATTCCGTCCTCAGCCACGTACTTTTCCACGCGTATGGAGGATGGCATCGTCATTGCGGACGCCGATCTGCAAAAGAAGCTGCGAGCGCAATATCCCGACTGTTTTTTGCGATGCGTGAAGCGGCGGGAATTTATGCGGAACACCCTGGGCATGGATGTGACCGACGAGGTTCTGCCGCTCTCCAACATGCCGGCTATTGTTCCGCCTTATTTCCTGGATTCAAACCGAATATTCGTAATGGGGAATTAACGGGGCCACACACCTTCCCGTTTGGGTGGGTGATATCCTGGAGACCCACCCGCACGCGCTATGAATCGGCCCCGCTCTTCCCATCGACGCTATCTGTCGTTTGTCGAGGACTACAAGCGGCGGCGGCTCGATCAAAAAACCGAAGCGCGCGAGAACCAGCAGCAATTCGACGACCCGGCCGAGCCGGCGGTGAAATCTGACAACCGCCGTCCCGGCAGATGGCGCCAGGACCTGCGCGCATACTTACGCTGGCTGTGGCCCCATCGCTATGCGGTGTGCGGGCTTTTCGGTCTCGCATTGATCGGGGCGGGCCTGCAGATGGTGGAGCCGCTGTTCATGCGGTTTATCGTCGACCGGGTGCTGCTCAACATTGGGTTAGACTCGATGGCCCGGTTCAAGCGCCTCAACCTGGCCGGAGCGCTGTTTCTGGCGCTGGTCTTCGCCTCCAACCTCATCGGCGCGCTGAGGGACTACCGGCAGCGCCTGCTCAACGCCCGCCTTATGCTGGGGCTGCGCCGGTCGCTATTCGAGCGGTTGCTGCACCTCCCGTTGCCGAAGCTCTGGGATATGAAGACCGGCGGTATCCTCTCGCGGCTCACCGGCGACGTGGACACCACGACCGGGCTCATGCAGATGGCCATTGTGTCACCGGCGGTTTCGATGATCCGCCTGCTCATCGTGGTGGTGGTGCTGACGGCGCTGAACTGGCGGCTGGCCCTGACGGCTCTGGCCATCATCCCCGGTGTGATGCTGATTAGCTTTGTCTTCGCCAACCGTATCCGGCCCATCTATCGCTCGATCCGCAAGGATGCGGAGGAGATCGACGGCCGGGTAGGCGAAACATTTTCGGGGATTCGTGTGGTCCGGGCCTTCCGGCGCGAAGTCCGCGAGCTGCTCGAATACATGCGCGGGCGGCACACGGTGCTTCGCAAGGAGTTGTTCGCGCAACGCCGCGAGCTGGTGATCTGGACGTCGTGGAACCTGCTGATGGGAGCGGTTAACGTGGCGATTGTCTGGTACGGCGGCTACCTGTATCTTCGCGGCGGAGCCTCCATCGGGGACATCATGGCGTTCCAATGGTACGCGTTCCTGCTGCTGAATCCGGTATGGAACATCGTCAATTCCTTCTCTGAATTGCAGCGGTCGCTCGCAGCCATGGAACGCGTCTTCAAGGTGCTCGCGATGGAAGGGGACAAACCTGACCGGCCCGGCGCTCGCAATGCGCCGCGCGTGGTGGAAGAGATTCGATTCGATAACGTCGAGTTTGAGTATCGAGAAGGCCGGCCCGTGATTCGCAATTTCAATGTCGCCGTGCCCAATGGATCAGTGGTTGCGCTGGTGGGCCGGAGCGGCGCCGGCAAGACCACGGTGACGGATCTGGTGGCGCGTTTTCACGACCCCACGCGGGGACGAATCCTTCTCAATGGCACGGACATCCGGGACTACCGGCTGCGCACGTATCGCGACCTGCTGGCCATCGTCCAGCAAGACGTGTTCCTGTTCGATGGATCGGTGCGGGACAACATCGCCTACGGGCGCTACGATGCGTCCGACGCAGAGGTGGAAGACGCCGCGCGCCGCGCCAATGCTCACGAGTTCATCGTGAAGCTTCCCGAACGCTACGAGACGTTTATCGGCGAGCGCGGCGTCAAACTCTCGGGCGGCCAGCAGCAACGCCTGGCGATTGCCAGGGCGATAGTGGCGTCTCCACAGATCCTCATCCTCGACGAGGCCACCAGCAACCTGGACACGGAAAGCGAGCAACTCATTCAGGCCTCGATGGCCGCGCTCCTCGCCGGCCGAACGACCTTCGTGATCGCGCATCGCCTCTCCACGGTGCGGCGCGCCGACGTGATTCTGCTGATGGAGGAAGGGCGCGTCATCGAGCGGGGAACCCACGAAGAGCTCATGAGCGCCCGCGGCGTCTATCATGCCATGGTCGTTCGGCAGATGGAATCTCAAAGCCGCGACGGCGAGGAGTTGCTGCGCGCGTGAGCGTGCTCCGGCATTAATGGGGCCAAAGAAGTTAGGCTGGAAGATGAAGCGTGAAATCAGTCGGGAGCGCGAGCGGGTGTAGGTGCGTCGTGGTAAAGGCCAAATTCAAACCCCTTTGGAGGCCGAACGCGCGGACTCCGGCCCGACCAGTTGCTCAAACCCTCGGCGCCGATACGGTCGCCGCAGTTCACGGGCCGGAACATGGGGCCTTCTGTAACAGCCGCCACAACAGCCCACGCATCTATCGCGACCTTAACCCACGTCGGCATCGGAATCGTGCGGACGCGGCCGTGCTTGCCCTTGAGGTCCACGATGCACCAACGGCCATCCCTCTGTTGAGTGTGTGCGAATGTGAGGACCGCGACCTCAGATCGTCTCAGGCCGCTGCCGAGGAGACGGCTAGAATCGCCCGATCACGCAGCCCCCTCACCGTGGCGATGTCCGGCGCGTTGAGAAGCGCCTGCGCCTGACGTAGGGCGACCGCCATTTGCCGACCATGCTCACCGCGCAGCGCAATTTGCGCGCAACGAGCTTATTGTCGAGCCCATCCGCGCAAGCCAGCACTACTCGCGCACGCCGCGCCAGAGTGGGTTGCGAGCGGGCCCGATGTGCCAGCGACTGCAGTTGCTCGCGCTGGTGTAGGGTCAAGATTTCTGGGACAGGAGACTAGGTCAAGTGGCGACAAACCTCTGGAAGGTGGAACTGACCAGGAGTGAACTAGCGGTGTCAATGCAGTCAGCGATCCGAGATCATGAAGCTCACGCCACGGGAGTTGGTTGGCCACAAATCGTTGTGACACGGCTCGGGAAGGGTTGCCGGGCGTGCACCGAGCGACAGGTTTCTTGTTGTCCCGGAGCCTGGATCAGATTTGTACCCGGCAGCGCTTGGCAGAGCCCTCAGATCGCATCCAGAGCAACGCCTTTCCGGCGCGCTGGCACCACTGGCGGACATCGTTTTCAAATGTGGGGCAGTCCGCCACGACCTCGAGTTGGTCGCCTTTGGCCATCGATTTCGCTTCCACCAGCATCTTCAGTTGAGGTTGCGGACACTTCAGCCCGCGAGCATCAAGCGTTTTCACGTTCATAAGATTTCTCTCCGGTTCCGTCGGCGACGCTGTCCAACCGCATCGCAGCATGTTTCATGAATTCCGATGGTTCGCTCAGCTCCTCGGCGGCCGAAGCCGCCTGCTGCGCGTAAGGGCCGATCTGACGGGCCATCTCTTGCGCCTCAACCAGGGTTTTCGAGATCACCTCCATGCCGTTGACGAGTTCCTCGCTGCTTATGGTGGTTTCATCCAGCAGCCCCTTGGTCTTGCGCTCGCCCTCGATCATGCGTTGCATGGCTTCGGCCACCTGATCGAGCCGCCCGCTGCCCTCGTGAACCTTGGAAATGGAGTCCTCAATGAGGGCCGCTATATCCTTGGCCGCCTGCCCGCATCGCTGTGCCAGATTTCTCACCTCGTCGGCGACGACGGCAAATCCCAGTCCGGCCTCGCCGGCACGCGCCGCCTCTACCGCCGCATTCAGTGCCAGGATGTTGGTTTGGAAGGCGATCTCGTCGATCACCTTGTTGATCTTCGAGATCTTGTCGCTCGAGCTGTTGATCTCGCTCATGGACCGGACCAGTCCCTCGAGGCCTTGCGAGGCCTCAGAAGCAATCTGATCGGTTTCTTGCATCAGAGTCACCGCCGAACGTGTGGCTTCCAGGCTCTGCCGCAGGATGGACGTCATCAGCTCGCTCGAACCGGCCACCTCACTGAGCGACGTGGCTTGCGATTCCGCTCCCTCGCCGAGAGCGTGGCTGCTGGAGGCAACCCGTTCGGTTGCATGGGCCACCTGCGCGGCCGCTCCAACCATCCCGGCAGAAATGCTGTCCAGCTCGCGCAGGAGCTTCCAACCTCTCCAATACAACCCCGCCAGCGCCGCCAAACAGACGATCGAAGCCAGGCCGATGACGCCCGGCCCAGGCCTGTTGACCATGGCAAATCCTGCGACGGCAAGCAGGGCAGCCAACCCCACCATGGCTAGAGTCAGCTTCGTTCCGCTCCCCAATCTACGCTCAGACACGCTTTCCTCTTTTCACCGACACGGCCGGCCGCAACCCTGTTCATGCGGTAACCGGCTGGCGGTGCTCCGAACATCCGCTTTGTTTGGAATCGGCGGTTCGGGGTCGGGGCTTAAATCGGTGGATCAAACAAATCGATAACGGCTGGCCGCTAATGTCCCGCCCTAGTACAGCCGATTCGTGTGACATGTGCAGGACGGCTCTTGTCCTGAGGTCCTAACCTGCGGTTTTCTGCTGTGAAAGGCGGCTCTATTGATGCCGGAAAAACCTAAGTTAAGCGTGTATTGGGCATCCTCCTGCGGGGGCTGCGAGATCGCCGTGGTGAACCTGCATGAAAAGCTGCTCGACATCGACAGGAGCTTGGATTTCGTCTTCTGTCCCTGCCTGCTGGACACCAAGGTCGCCGATGTGGAAGCCATGGCGGACCGCAGTATCGCGATCACCTTTTTCAACGGGGCCATACGCACCGGCGAGAACGAGGAGATGGCGCGCCTGCTGCGAAAAAAATCTGAGCTGCTGATCGCCTTTGGCGCCTGCTCGGTGGGGGGTTCGATTCCCGCGCTCAGCAACCTGCATTCCCGCGAGAGCCATCTGCGGACGAACTTTCTGGATAGCCCGGCGCTCGACAATCCGGGCGGGGTCCTGCCGCAGACCCGGACTGAGGTGGCCGAAGGCACCCTGGAGTTGCCCGCTTTCTTTGACACGGTCAAAACACTGGCACAGGTTGTCGACGTGGATTATTTTGTGCCGGGCTGCCCGCCGGAACCACACCAGATCTGGAACATTGTCGAAGCGGTGATCCAGGGCAAGCCGTTGCCGCCCCAAGGCGAGACCCTGGGCGCCGGCGCGTCTTCAGTCTGCGCGGAATGCTCCAGGCAGAAGGAAGACAAGACCGTCAGCCGCTTTTACCGGACTTGGGAAATCGTTCCCAATTCCAGCCAGTGCCTGCTCGAGCAGGGCCTGGTGTGCATGGGAATCGCCACGCGCCAAGGTTGTGGAGCGTTGTGCCCGGCCGTGAACATGCCGTGCACCGGTTGCTACGGGCCACCGGATGGCGTGCGGGACCAAGGGGCCAAGATGATCTCCGCCCTGGGCTCGGTCATCGACATCGGGCCGTACAAAGGGATGACGGAAGCTGAGGTCGTCGCCAAGACCGACGCCGTGCTCGACTCGCTGCCGGATCTGGCGGGCGGGTTTTACCGCTACAGCATGGCTGGCTCCCTGCTGAGGAGATCCAGATGAAGAAACGCATCAGCATCAACCCCATCACGCGGCTCGAGGGGCACGGCAAGATCGAAATTTTTCTCAACGAGGACGGCGGCGTGGCCAACGCCTACCTGCAAGTACCCGAACTGCGAGGATTTGAACAGTTCTGCCTAGGCCGGCCGGCCGAAGAGATGCCGGTCATCACCAACCGGATTTGCGGAGTCTGCCCGGAGGCCCACCACATGGCGGCCACCAAGGCGCTGGACCGCCTGTTCGCAACGGACCCTCCTTCAGCGGCGAAGAAGCTTCGCGAGCTGTTTTACTCGGCGTTTTACGTAACCGATCACACCACGCATTTCTACGCCCTGGGCGGTCCGGACTTCATTGTGGGCCCCGATGCACCACCGGCGGAGAGAAATATCCTTGGGGTGATCCGCAAGGTCGGGCTGGACATTGGCAAGGAAGTGATCGCCTGCCGCGCCCGGAATCATCACATCATCCAGATGCTCGGCGGGCGTCAGATCCATCCCGCTGCCGGGATGCCGGGCGGCTGGAGCAAATCCATCACCGAGACGGAGAGAGTGGAGATCGAGGCCACCGCGCGGAAGAACATCGAATTCTCCCTCTTCACTCTGAAGATCTTTGACACGATCGTTTGGAACAATCCGGCATTTCGCGAACTCGTCACCGGTGACACTTTCCTCCATCGCACCTACTACATGGGCACCGTGGATGAGCAGAACCGGTTGAATTTCTACGACGGCAAGATTCGCGTGGTCGATCCGGACGGGAGCGAATTCTTGAAATACGATGCCGCGGAGTACGCCACCCACATCGCCGAGCGGGTGGAACCCTGGACGTATCTGAAGTTTCCGTTTCTGCGAAATCCGGGTTGGAAGGGGTTTGTGGACGGCGCGAAAAGCGGGGTGTACTGCGCGACCCCTCTGGCGCGGCTCAATGTTTCCGACCGCCTGGCAACGCCGCTCGCCCAGGAACACTTTGAGAAGTTCTGCGAAGCGTTTGGGACCAAACCGGCCGGCGGCCGGCGCCCGCCGGTTCATCACCGCATGGCCACGCACTGGGCCCGGCTGATCGAGTTGCTGTATGCGGCTGAGCGCATGCTGGAGCTGGCCACAGATCCCGAAATCACGTCGCCCGAAGTCCGGACCCTTCCGCACGAGGTGACGGGCGTGGGCATCGGATCGGTGGAAGCGCCGCGCGGCACTCTCATTCACCACTACGTAACCGACTCGAAAGGCATGCTGGAGAAAGTGAACCTGATTGTGGGAACAACGAACAATCATGCGGCCATATCCATGTCCATCCGCAAGGCCGCCGAGGAGCTGATCCGCCGCGGCCAAATGGTGGAAGAAACCGTGCTGAACCGCATCGAGATGGCGTTCCGGCTCTACGATCCGTGTCTCTCTTGCGCCACCCATGCGCTGCCCGGGACCATGCCGCTCGTGGTCAACTTCCGCGATCCGGCGGGCGCCGTGGTTCGATCGTTCCGGCGGGATGGATGAGGGCGCTTGTGGAGACGATCGTGATCGGCCTTGGCAATCCGGTGCTCAGTGATGATGCCGTCGGTCTCAGAGTTGTGCGGTGCCTGGCCTGGCGTCTGCGCGGCGTCGACGGAATAGAGGTTCGCGAGCTGTATTCCGGAGGCATCCGGCTGATGGAGGCCCTGGTGGGTTTTGAGCGGGCAGTGATTGTCGATGCGATCGTCACCCAGGGCGGCAGGCCGGGCACTGTGTATTCGCCGGCGGTCGGCGATCTTTTCGAAACCAGGAACACCCATTCGACCCATGATGCCAACCTGGCGGTGGCGCTCGAGTTCGGGAGATTGGCCGGGCTGCGGCTGCCCACAGAGATCCGGATCTGGGCGGTCGAGGCCCTGGACGTCACTAGTTTCTCGGAGCGTCTTACCGTCCACGTGGAGCGCGCCGTGCCGGTGGTGCTGGACGACGTAGTGCGGTTTCTGGGCGTGGCTGCGGGAGCATGCAACGGAGCAAGCACATGAAAACAGCGGTCTACTTTTGCAGTTGCGGCGACAACATCACGGAACGAATCGAATTCGAGCGGCTGAAGAACGAACTGTCCGGCCATCCCGAAATAGCGTACGTGAAGCCCGCAGGCTTTCTGTGCGCCGAAGACGGCAAGGAGTTTTTGAGAAACGACCTCGTGATGGAACGTCCCGATCGCGTGGTGATTGCCGCCTGTTCACCTAGAGAATACGAGAAGGCTTTCATGCAGGTGCTGGCGGAAGCCGGTATGAACCCCTACTTTCTGCAAATGGTGAACATCCGGGAGCAGGTGGCCTGGGTGACGCCGGATCCGGACGAGGCCCGCGAGAAAGCCTGCGCCTTGATCCGTGCCGCGGCTCGAAGAGTGGCGCTTCACCAGCCGCTCGAGAAGAAGCAACTGGAGGCGCGCACTGAGGTGCTGATCATCGGCGCCGGACCGGCGGGCTTGAAAAGCGCGCTAACTCTGGCGCAGGCGGGCCGCAAAGTCGTGCTGGTCGAAAAGACGCCCGTACTGGGTGGACTTCCGGTGCGCTACGAGGAGCTGTTCCCCAACATGGAATGCGGGCCCTGCATGCTCGAGCCGGTTATGGGAGAAATCCTCCATGGAGAGTACGCGCACAACATCGAGATCCTGACCCTGTCCGAAGTGACCGATGTGGCCGGCTATCTTGGCAACTTCACGGTCAAGATCACGCAGCACCCGCGATATGTGGATACCGTCCGGTGCATTGGTTGTGGCGAGTGCATTCCGCCTTGCCCGGTCTCGGTGCCCAACGAGTTCAATGACGGCCTCGGGGCGCGGAAGGCGATCTCGCTGACCTTCGCCGGCGCGCTGCCGAATGTCCCGTTCCTGGATCCAGCCGCCTGCCTTCGTTGGAAAGCCGAAGACTGCCAGTTGTGCTTGAAGGCGTGCCCGGTCGAAAACGCGGTCGAGTTCCAGGACGCCGAGAAGATCCATGAACGTAATGTCGGCGCTATCGTTCTCGCCACCGGCTCGGCGCTCTACGATTGCCGCAACCTCCCGCAGTTCGGCTACGGAAGCATCCCCGATGTTTACACCAGCCTCGAATTTGAAAGATTGATGGCTTCGAATGGGCCGACCGGCGGGTCCATTCTCACCGCGGCCGGCAAGCCGCCGGAGTCTATTGCCATCGTGCACTGCGTGGGCAGCCTGGACGAACATCACAAACCATACTGTTCCGGAATTTGTTGCCAGTACGCCTTCAAGTTCAACCACCTGGTGGCATCGAAGCTCCCGGGCACGAAGATCTACCACCTGTACAAAGAGATGGTCGCCCCTGGTAAGGAGGAGTTTTCTCTCTACCGACACGCGGTCGACAACGCTGATTCCCAATTCATCCGTTATATCGACATAAAGGATTTGCAGATCCGCTCCAACGGCGACGGAAACGTGGTCCACTATCGTAACGCGGCCGGACGGGAGGATTCGTTTCATGCCACCATGGTGGTCCTCTGTCCCGCGGTTGAGCCGGCCAAGGGCTCCGCCAAGCTGGGCCAGATGATGGATGTCTCTTCGGACCGGTTTGGTTTCTACGAGGAGTTACATGGAGCGCTCGACTCGGCGCAGAGCAGAGTCAAAGGTGTGTATCTGGCGGGCGCGTGCCAGGCTCCCATGAATATCCAGAAATCTATCAGCCAGGGAATGGCTGCGGCTGGGTACATCCTGTCGGAACTAAGAGATGGAAAGAAGCTGCAAGTGGATCCGGTGACCGCTTCCGTTAATGAGACGGCGTGTTCAGGGTGCCACATTTGCCGTTTTGTGTGTCCTTACAAGGCCATCAGCTACACGGCTGACGGACGCACTGCATCCATCAATGCACTTCTGTGCCACGGATGCGGTACTTGCGTGGCCGCGTGCCCGGCGGGCGCGATTATCGGCAACCACTTTACCAATGACCAGATTCTCGCCGAGATGGAGGCGATCCTTCAATGACGCGCTTCGAACCAAAGATCGTGGGCTTTCTATGTAACTGGTGCTCCTATGCCGGGGCCGACAAGGCGGGCGCAGCCCAGACGCCGTATCCCGCCAATTTCAAGGCCGTTCGCGTGATGTGCAGCGGCCGGGTGGACCCCCAATTTGTCCTTCAGGCGTATGCCAAGGGCGCTGATGGCGTCATGATTCTCGCTTGCCATCCGGGCGATTGCCACTACAAAGAAGGCAACTACCGCGCCACTCAGCGCCACCGTATCCTGCTGCGCCTGCTGAAGCAGTTCGGGATCGAACCCGAGCGCTGCCGGTTTGACTACGTTTCGGCGGGTGAGGGCGAGAAGTTTGTGAAGGTGGTCACCGATATGGTAGAGTCGATCCGCTCGCTGGGCCCTCTGCAGCCGACGGTCGCAGAGACGTTTCCTGTTCTCATCCCAGTGGACTAATAAATCGGTCCCGCAGCCGATCCCACAACTGCTTGGGCTACGATCTGCAAACCACTTAATGCGTCTCTTTGGCGTTCAGTCCGTTCACGTCGGGACAGCGCTGTCAGATCATGCTGGGCGGTTGTCGTTGCGCAGCACCGGTTTGCTGAGGAACCGCCACGTCGCGCCATCGTGATCAGACCGGTACATCTCGTTCCCATGCCTGTACCGCAGCGCCGTTAGGATGCTCGCCGGCGAAAATCGCACGGGGAGGCATAATCGACTAATCATTGCCGCCCGGTTCCGCCGTTACTAAGGACATCAGCTTCCAGGTCTTGCCACTCTGCCCTCTTGGCCGTTTGGCTTCGCCGCGGTCAAGAGCACCGTACAGTCGTGCGGTCCGTTTATGAGGTAGTCGGTCCGTGCCACAATCCACCGGCTGCTTGCCGCCCGGCTCGACGGGAAACCGGGGATGCGCGGCGATTCCCCTGTGCCCGAAATTCGGCACTTTGAACGCCCCGTTCCCACGTTTTGCCCCCGGTCGTACGAACGTAAAATCGCGAGGCCCCGATGTCCAAGCCCCACGGACGGTTGCAGGCTTGCGGGCTCTTCGATGGCCCATGTTTCGCTACCATCCTGACTGCGCGCCAAGAGATGCACTTCGGGCTTCTGGTAATCGATCGAGTGTTCGGCGCGCACAAGTAAAAATATCCCGATTCGAATCCCACCAGAATCTCGTTGGCCCAGGGACAGCCGGGATGCCGAAGCCAATACCGACGTGACGCTGCTTAAAAACCTCTGCATTATCGGCAGGCACCTACGACTCAAAGTTGGCCTTGACTGTCCCGGCCGGGTGGAGCCATGGATGTGTCTGGGCGCGAAAAATGCACGTTCAGACCAAGTTCCTTTGGCTCCGAAGGCCCGCGACGTTGGGGAATCGTATTGGTGGTTGGCCGTGTGCTTGGCTTGAGAGCGCGCTAGCGGGCGCTGATAGCGAGTTGGCAGGGGGCGCACGCGCCTGCACCGGCGAGCCACTCGCGCAGCGTCCGCTCGTCCTGCCATGCGACGGCGCTCCTGCGGATTTTGCCGTCGCGCCCGATGAGCACCAACTTCGGATCGCCACTCACTTTGTATCTCTCAGCAGTCTGACCGTCGGGATCGATCAGATTCGTCAGGCGGAGGTGCTCGTTCCCCATAAACTCCCCGCCGTCCGAAGGGCCGATGGTCCACCGTGGCGGAGCGAGACCCAACAACCAGAGGCGAACTGTACCCGCGGTTAAGTTCTAGCGGTTCCCGACGGATGCTTGTCGCGCCGGCTCAAGAGCTGATGCAGGGCGATGGGGACTTCGTCGGGATGCGATGCGCACCAGGCAATAATGCGTTCCAACTTGATTGAATCGTCCGCGATGGCGCTGATCTCCATCAGCTCTGTTTCGATGATCTCCGAGTCTCGCATGGAAACTCTAGCATGGCACAGGTCGGCGACGAAGGCGTTATCAGGCGTCGGCAGGCGGAATGCGCCATCACGCCTGCACGAAAGGAACCTTGTCTCCCCAGAATTTTTCGATCAGCGGGAGGGCCTCCGTGGAAAACCCCGTCGAGAGGAACTTGCGTCGCCCCGCGTGCGAGCCGTCATATTCAGGATGTCGGTCAAGATAGGCCTTCAGCGCGCGAGCAGCGGCGTCCGGCTGGTGGATCATCCGCACACCAGGCGGCAGGGCGGCGGCGAAGAGATCGGCGACTAGCGGGTAGTGGGTGCAGCCGAGAATTACGCACTCGGGTGCGGTGCCGAGTTTTCTCAACAGTTCGCTTACATATCGGTCGACGAGTGCGTGTAAATCGTGGCGAGGCAGTCCGCGCTCGATGGAGCCGGCAAGCTCGGGACAGGCTTGCTGCACTACCGTAATGTCGGGCCGGCGTTTACGGATCTCGATGGGGTAGCAGTCAGTCTCGACAGTGCGGCGGGTCGCAAAAACCGCTATGGTGCTGGACGGCTTTGTTTGTTGCACAGCCGTGCCGTCTTCGTCCCACCCCATCCCGGTCGCAGCCTCGATTGTCGGTACGACGATGCCGATCACATTCCGCGCGATCCCATCGTCGCGCCGCCGCACGGGCAGCCACTGCTGCTGAACCCAGCGCAGCGCCACCGTAGAGGCCGTGTTGCAGGCCACGACAGCAAGCGTCGAGCCCTCCGCGAACAAGCGTTCGAGAGCCGCGCAGGTTAGGTTCAGCACGTCAATGGGCGGCCGTACTCCATAGGGCGCGTTTCGGTTATCGCCAAGGTAGACGAAATCGCGCCCGGGCAGCGCCTCGATTAGTGCACGATGCACCGTCAGCCCACCGAAGCCGCTGTCGAAAACCCCAATCATCCGAAGAGCCTTTCCATTACCAGTTCATGTGGCAATTCTTTCGCCCTAATTTCAGCTTAAATGGTGGCCGGCACGGACCGCACACGGGTGAAAAGTCTCCGCCGCAACAACGCGTTGCGTTCCTGCCAGATCACGCCCGGCCCGTAACTGGGCGGGACCGGTCGCATTTACGCACAACGCCTTAGCGTTTTACGAATCCATGTTAACGGTTTGTCGCTAGCCTTGATCGGAAATGCCGTCAACTGGATCGCTTACACCACTGGCCAGAAGGGCGGGATGCCCGTGTTACGTGAAATTGGGCTGCTGAGCGACGGGCACGAGCGTACCGGCTTCCCTTTTCTCACTCGAGAACACCCGGTTCGAAGTCAGCAGGAGCGATTCGGGCGAGACAATGCGGGGCAGGCGACGCGATTGGGCGATCAATCAGTTAGCGGCGAAACTATTCTGATTGTTGCTGTGACGGTAGGATAGAATCAGTGATCCGAACGCGAAGGCAATGGTTGCAGGCCGCGACGATGTGGCCGGCGTGTCTGGCCCTGCGGGCCGCGCGGAAAGAATTCTGGGACAGCAAAGACCCCGCCAGTTGGAGCAACGATGAGAAGCAGGTTCTCCTAGGCCAATCGCCCTGGGCACGGGAAGGTTTCGTGCGCATGGAGGTGGAAGAGAACCGGCGCACAACCCCAGGCTACGGGAACAATGGGAGGCCAGGCGTCGACCTGCCGGACACGAGGCCGGGGGTCCCGCCCGGGGGCGTGCGGAGCGTGCCGATCGGCGAGGCGCCACCGCCGGTTCCGAACCCCGATCCGGGCCATCCGGTGCAGTTCCGGGTGCTGGCGCGATGGGAGAGCGCCAAACCGCTGCGCCTTGCGGGCGTGCCGGAAGTGCCGGAATTGGCCGGGCTGTTTTACGTAATCCGGCTGCGGGGGCTGCCCTTAATGCCGCCGCCGAAGGCCAAGCCGGGAGAGGTCGCCTCAAATCCGAACGATAGCATGCTGCAGGCAATCAAGGAAGGCAGCCGGCTGGAGCGCAAGGACAAGCCCGGAATTCCGTGTGCGCACCTGTTCACCGGGTCGGGGGATGCGGCGACTGAGGTGCTGCTCTTTTTCTCACGGGTAGCAGACCCGATCACGGTGGCGGATAAGTTGGTAACGCTGGAGAGCCGGTTTGCTCCGTTTCACCTGTCGGTCAAGTTTCCACTGAAGGAGATGATGTACAAGGGCGAGTTGGCACTCTGAGCGCGACGCAGGGCCGTTGCGAACTAGACTCAACGGCGCCGCGGAATCGCCCTAGCGCAACGTTCCGTTTAGCGGTTTGGACTTTAGACGGCCGGACAGCATCGTGCAACTCCTGATGGATACGTCGCTAGGAAGAGCCATTCTGGTTTGATCCCCCAACTCAGAGCCTCGGACGCGTTGCGGTCCCATGCAATCACCGCCATCGGACGCCGCATCGTACCCGAACGGGGCATATTCCATCCGTCTGTGTCCGGGAATTTTTGGAATCTATCACCATGAGCCCAAGCCGGTTGAGGGTGTCCGGAACTAGCACCGAATAAGCATCAGACGGTGCATCCCCGCCCGCCGGTTGAGACCGTTGCCTGGGCCCTCAGTTCATTATATACCTTGACAAGCATATGCTCGATGGAGTATATCAAGAGAGTGGAATCTGTGTTCGAAATCATTGCGGAGCCGAACCGCCGCGCGATATTGAGCCTCCTGGTCTCGGCACAACAGTCGGTTGGAGAGATCGAGCGTCAACTTCATATGCCGCAGCCGGCCGTGTCAAAGCACCTGCGAGTGCTGCGAGACGCCGGTTTTGTGGAATCCACGGTGGACGCACAGCGCCGTCTCTACCGGCTGAAACCTGGACCACTTCAGGAGGTGGATGCCTGGCTGGCTCCGTTCCGTCGGTTCTGGTCGGCTCACATAGATGCTCTCGAACGCCACCTCGACCGCATGGATCAATCAACACCAACGAAAAGGAAGACAAGGAGAAGACGACGCGGCCCAAACCGCGAACGTGACAAAGGAGAAAAGAAATGAAAATCAAAGTGACCAGCGTATACGTGGACGACCAGGCCAAGGCCCTGCGCTTCTATACCGAGGTACTGGGCTTTGCCAAGAAGACCGATTTCAGTCAGGGCCCATTTCGCTGGCTGACCGTGGCCTCGCCCGAGGAGCCGGACGGCACTGAACTGCAACTGGCTCTCAACGACAACCCCGCAGCCAAAGCGTATCAGCAGGCGAAGTTTCAACAGGGCCAGCCCGCGGCCATGTTCTACACCGACGACGTGCAGGCCGATTACGAGCGTATGAAAGCGCGTGGCGCCGAGTTCACCATGCCACCAACGGACGTGACGGCCTCCAAGATCGCCATGCTGAACGACACCTGCGGCAATCTCATTCAGGTCACGCAGTTGATGCGCTGGTAGGGCGGACGTTCAGCAGGATGGCAGCCTGGTGGGCGCCGGCGGCCGCAAGCTTGAACGGCGGCGCCTCTACCGGCTGAAACCTGAACCACTTCATGAGGTGGATGTCCGGCTGGCTCCGTTCCGTCGGTCCGGGTCCGCTTACGGAGATGCTCTCGAACGCCACCTCGACCACATGGATCAATCAACACCAACGAAAAGGAAGACAAGGAGAAGAAGATGATCGATTGCGAGCAGTACATACCGGGTCTGGCCAGCGGGGCGCAGGTGCGAAAGGGCGGGGAGAAGTGGACGCTGAAGAATAATGCCACCAAACGTTCGATTCTTCGCTGGATTCACATCGTCTTTAGCATTCCGATACTGGGTTATATTTATAGTCCGTTTGAAGAAATTCCAAAGTACGCCCACGCTACTCGGTTTGTCTTCGTTCCTGTACTTCTCCTTTCGGGATTTTGGATGTGGAACGGCCATGTCCTTCGACGACTTCTTTCGAAAAGATCGGCTTGACAAGACGCTGAAAAGGAAGACAAGGAGAAGATAGATGAGCGATCGCAAGCAGTACGCACCGGGCCCGCCCCGCGGGGCGCAGGTACGAAAGGACGGAGAGAAGTGGACGCTCATTCTCGTCAGAGAACTGCGCCACTCGCCGGAAAAAGTCTGGCAGGCGCTCACCGGCCCGGCGCATCAGCGCGAGTGAGCGCCCTTTTGAGGTCGATGCGAGCCGGTACGGTTGGAACCACGGTGAAGCTCACCACGGTGGGCGCGCCCGCGACGCACGCCCTCCCGGACCGCCGGAAGGACCACCTCGGCGGATGCGCGCCGGCGGACATGTTTAAGCCGTTCGCCGACGTGCGGAGTCTCTATGACTGAGAAGAAGACGGCCAAGAAGGCGACGAAGACCGCGAACCCGGCTGCGAAGAAGGCCGCCGCGCGCCCCAGCCCGCGCGCCGACAAGGCCGACGGCGAGGCCGCGGTGCTCGCGAAGATCGCCGCGATGCCGGCGCCCTACCGCGCCATGGGCGAGCGCCTCCACGCGCTCATCTTGCGCAGCGCGCCGGTGCTCCAGCCGACCTTGTGGTATGGCATGCCGGGGTACGCGAAGGACGGCAAGACCGTCTGCTTCTTCCGCGCGGACAAGAAATACATGACGTTCGGCTTCACCCAGGAGGCGAACTTGGCCCGCGAGGAGGGTGCGCCGCACCAGCTCATTGAATCTGCGTGGTACTTCACCGCGATGGACGGCGCGACCGAGGCCAAGCTCTCCGCCATCGTGCGCAACGTCGCGAGCTAATGCTCTCAAACGCCACCTCGACCGCATGGATCAATCAACATTAACAAAAAGGAAGACAAGGAGAAAATAGATGATCGGTCGCGAACAGTACGAACCGGGTCCGGCCCGCGGGGCGCAGATACGAAAAGACGGAGAGAAGTGGACGCTCATTCTCGTCAGAGAACTGCGCCACTCGCCGGAAAAAGTCTGGCAGGCGCTTACCGACCCGGCGCATCTGCGCGAGTGGGCTCCCTTCGATGCCGATGGGAGCCTGGGTACGGTTGGAACCACGGTGAATCTCACCTGGATGGGAACGCAGCAGGTCTCCGAAACAAGAGTGACGCGAGCCGACGCTCCCAGGGTGCTTGAGTACAGCGATATCCGGTGGGAACTTGAAGCCTCTGGTGGCGGCACTCGCCTGACGCTGTGGCACAGCATCGATCGCCGCTTCATCTCCTGGGGCGCCGCGGGCTGGCACATCTGTTTCGATGTCCTGGACCGGTTGCTCGCGGGTGAGCCGATTGGACGCATCATCGGCGCCACGGCCATCAGGTTGGCGCGCTGGCAGCGGCTGAAGGCGGAGTACGCACAGCAGTTCGGCGTTGAGACGCCCGACGGGCCGCCTAAGGCGGCTGAAAGGTAGCCGATAAATGGATCAGGAAACCAATCATGAAGAATGCCACCAAACGTTTGATTCTTCGCTGGATTCACATCGTCTTTGGCATTCCGATAATCGGTTATATTTATAGTCCGTTTGAAGAAGCTCCAAAGTACGCCCACGCTACTCGGTTTGTCTTCGTTCCTGTACTTCTCCTTTCGGGATTTTGGATGTGGAAGGGCCATGTCCTTCGACGACTTATTTCGAAAAGATCGGCCTAACAAGACCTCCCGGTGGGCGATGGCCCGGAGGCGTGGGGGGCATGACGACGAAACGTGCTCCGAACAGCGCGGCCGCTTCGAAGAACATCACGAAGAGGATCCAGGAACTGGGGGACTGGAGGGGCAAGACGCTCGCCTGGGTTCGCCAGCTCATCCACGACGCAGACCCCGAGATCCAGGAGGAATGGAAATGGGCCAAGCAGAGCTCGGCCGGGACTCCGGTCTGGTACCACGACGGCGGCGTCTGTACGGGGGAGACGTACAAGCAGGTCGTGAAGCTCACCTTCTACCGAGGCGCCTCCCTCCAGGACCCCCAGAGGCTGTTCAACTCCAGTCTCGAGGGGAACACGCGCCGAGCCATCGACATTCGCGAAGGCCAAAAGCTCAACGAGGCCGCCTTCAAGGAATTGATCCGGTCCGCGGTGGCCGCCAACTCCGCGGCTCGGGCCCGGCGCGCATCCCCGAAGAAGTAGCCCGGACTCCGGCGACACGCACGACCATCTCTCTGGACGGCAAGGTGCCGGGCCTGGCGCACTCGGCTCCGCTTTAACCCCCGCCAGATCGGCTCGCATCTCCAGGGTGCCCTGATGGGGCAGGTCCGGTGGCTATCTCATAGAGGACGGCTCCAAACGAAAACAGATGGCTCCGCGCATCGAGTTCCTTCGCACGTGCCCGCGAGCGTTACGGAATATTAACGGACGCTGCCGCAGTCGAGCTGTCTTTTCGTTCCACACTTGACCCAATCACGCCACCACACCGAGCCCTGCCAAGCCTCTGGTTTCAAATCCCCATTGAGTTTTGGCCACAGACACGAGTAAAACTGTTAAGTGGTCCGTAGTTTCGTACTCCTGTTTCTCAGCGCCGCCTTCGTGGCCCGGCCGTCCGTCCAGCGCGGTAACCCTGATCCGGCATTTGAAAAGATCCCCTTCGATCAGTGGCTCGGCGAACGAGACCAGGAACGCTTCCGTTGGACGGCGAGCGTCCCCCGCGCCGAACTCTCGTTTCACCAGCGCCTCATAGCCCGAGTCGAAATCAGATTGGATGGCCGAGACCTGGAGACCCGTCGCGGAGACGGCAAGCTGGTGTTCCTTGTCCAAATCACGGACCGCGACGGAACGCGCTATCAGGACCATGGCAGCATCGAACTCAGCAAACTCGACGAGAACATCAAAGCCGCGAACCTAGAGTACTCACAGCGTGCGTTCGTTCTGCCGGGAGATTACCAGCTTGCCGTGGGTATCCTGTATACTGCCACGGGTGAGCACAGCACCAGGCAGGCGCAGTTTCGCGTGGCGCCGCCGCAGCACGATCTGTTACCGGATGCGTGGCGAGATTTGCCGCCTGTTGAATTCATTGGCAACGAGGAATCGCCCGACAGTTGGTACCTGCCCGACATTCACGGCCGGTTGGAGTGGGCCGCCTCCGTGCACTCCCCGGCCCGAGTCAACGTCATTCTCAACGTGGCCCCTTCCATACCGGTGCCAGGATCGCGTCGAACCCGAAGTGGGGATCTGGCAGCTCTGCTTCCTACCCTAAAAGCGATCTCGCAGACCGGATCGTCGTCGCTGTCGGAGAACGTTGCATTGCTCGACCTCTCTCGCCGCCGCGCCGTCTTCCATCAAGACGAGGTGCACGACCTCGATTGGCCTCGCCTTAAGGCATCTTTAGGAGAAGCGAATACAGCGTCCATTGACATTCACTCGCTCTCTGAGCGGCATCACGACGCCCAATTCTTTGTCTCCCAGGTGCGCAGGCTTCTCCGCGCGTCGGAAGAACCCTGCGTTCTGGTCGTGCTCACCAAACCCCTGGCCTTCGACTCCGGCGAGGACTTGGAGCCGGTTTCCCTCGAAGCCTTGCCGGCCTGTCGTGTCTTCTATATCCGCTACCGCGCTCCGGCCGAGCCTGTTCCGCCCTTTGAGCGACAGATGGCAGGGCGACGGGGCCGCGGTCCGCGTGTGGGCGGCCCGATGACCGGCAATCGGCCCCTTCCAGACGTCGTCGATCAGTTGGAGCCTACCCTCAAGCCGCTGAGGCCGAAAGTATTCGAGGTCGAGACGCCGCAACAGATGACAAAAGCCCTCGCCGAAATCCAGAAGTCGCTTCTCGCGTCTGACGGACAATCTTCGCGCTAGCTTCCCCGAAAACGCTCCTCAAAGCACAACGAATGGCGGCAACGACTCAAAGCCGAATTCGTGGTTTTCAGGAAAGCGGACTTGAAATTGATTATATTTAAGGATTGGAACCGTAGCTGTGCAACAGTGGCGCTGCCCCGGGGCCGCTGTTCTGGAGGAGGAGGTTGTTATGCCGCTCAAGCCGCTTCCCATCGGCGCGATGCGCGCGGTGGCCGTGGTCCTTTCCTGTGTGATGCTCGCTCCAGGCATCGCTTTTGCGCAGGACCAGCCACCGGCGTTGCCGCCGCCGGATCAGCCCTTGTCGCCGAACCAGCTTGACAACCTCGTCGCGCCCATCGCGCTATACCCCGACCCGCTGCTCAGCCAGGTGCTGGTGGCAGCGACCTATCCGCTGGAAGTGGTTCAGGCATACCAGTGGCTCCAGAGGAATCCGGGACTGCAGGGCCCGGCCCTTACGCAGGCCGCTCAACAGCAGAATTGGGACGCCAGTATCCAGGCGCTGGTGATGTTTCCCGACGTGCTCAAGCGCTTGAATGACGATGTCACCTGGACGACTAACCTTGGCAACGCGTTTCTCGCCCAACAGCAGGACGTCATGGACGCCGTCCAGAGGATGCGGGCCGCGGCGCAGCAGGCTGGAAAGCTGGCTTCCACTCCGCAGGAAAACGTCGTTCCTGGCACGCAAAACGGGCAACCGGTGATCCAGATTGTGCCGGCGGATCCCAACATCATCTATGTGCCGGTTTACGATCCGGCATGGATTTGGGGACCGGCGGTCTGGTATCCGTATCCACGCTGGTGGTGGCCGCCGCGCGGCGTGATCGTAGGGGGTCTGGGCTTCGGTTTCGGAATTGGCATCAATGTGGGTTTCTTCTTCGGCGCGGGGTGGCACGGGTGGGGAGGATGGGGCTGGCATCCGGGATGGGGATCGCACACCGTGATTGTCAACAACACGTTTATCCATCAGTACAACTTCAACACGGTTCACATTGCCAACGTCCACGGAACCTCAGCCTGGGTCCATGATCCGGCGCACCGGCAAGGGGTGCCGTATTCGCGGCCACAATTGAATCAGCAGTACCGCGGGGCTGTGAGGCAGAATATTGCGCCGCGGCCCAGCGTGGAGCAGACGCGCAGCGCTTTGCAAGGGCATGGGGAACGTTTCGGCAACCGAGAGGTTCCGCGGAACGCGACGCCCGCACAGAACCGCAGCGCATTCGCGGGCCAAAATTATGGCCGTGCCGCGCAGACACATGCCGAGCATGGATATTCGAGCATGGGCGCCTCGCGCAGCGCACCCGCCCGCAGCGCACCCGCGCGCAGCGCACCTGCACGGAGCGCACCCTCGCGCGGCGGGGGAAGGCGCTAGGCACAGGACGGACGCCGGGATTCGGAGTTGCCATGAAGAAACACCGCGCAACGGCTTGCGCTTGGTGCTTTGTTTAGGAGGAACCATGAAAAGGGCCACATTAGCCGTACTGGTGCTGGCAGGCGCGGTGGGGTGGATGGGAGCTGCTCCGCAGGCGTCGCAGCAGCCAACCTTCGCCACGCCGCAGGAGGCGGCCCAGGCGCTGGTTGACGCCGCTGCGCGAAACGACGGCGCCGCCATGCTGAAACTGTTCGGAGCGGCGGGCAAAGACATTGTGGAATCCGGTGACGCCGCCGAGGACAAGCGAATGCGCGAGGGGTTCGCGGCGCGCGCGCACGCGAAGATGGAGGTCGAGCCCGAACCTGGAAACCCCGACCGGGCCACGCTCGTTGTGGGCGACAACGACTGGCCCTTCCCCGTTCCGCTCGTTCGCAAAAACGGCCAGTGGTATTTCGACGCGGCCCAGGGCCGGATGGAAATTCTCGCGCGCCGTATCGGGCGCCATGAGTTGACCGCCATCGATGTTTGCCGCGGTTATGTGGAAGCGCAAATGGAGTATGCCGCGCACGACCGCGACGCCGACGGAATTCTGGAATACGCCCAGAAGATTATCAGCTCGCCCGGTAAGAAAGACGGGCTCTACTCGGAGGGCGAGCCGGACAACCTGGTTCCGAAATCCTTCGCCGACGCCGCCGCGGCCATGCTGCTGGCCGAAGGCAAGAAGCCGGTGCCGTATCACGGCTACTATTTCCACATTTTGAAAGCGCAGGGGCCGGATGCGCCCGGTGG